>Ga0247727_10006197_pt1 | contig 23655 bp, 20 predicted proteins | sample WisWelCaveWW1625_FD_202498 | JGI IMG/M metagenome (GOLD analysis project Ga0247727, IMG submission 202498) | Biofilm microbial communities from Wishing Well Cave, Virginia, United States - WW16-25 | ecosystem: Environmental > Aquatic > Deep subsurface > Groundwater > Cave microbial mat | place...
TTCATTGTTTCACCCCAAAGGGGTGCAATCTGAAAGCTCAGGATAACATCCTGAGAAAATGACCACCACAAATGGCGCAGCCCTGAAGGGGCGAAATAACGTTTATCTGTTATATCATATTTAATGATGCCCCGTTGGGGCTTTGGCAAACTAACATGTGCTATTTCCGAGGGCGTTGCCCTCGGCTAACGGATTTGACCCCTTCGGGGTCGTTGTTGAGCAACTTCCAAACATGGCTCAAGCGAATGGCAAAACGCAAAAGCTCCAATTTGACGTTGGCCTTGCGCAACCGGTCGATTTTATCGTTCGAGATTTTGGAATAATAGGCGATGATAAAATCATCTAGAATATCGTGCGTCAAGTTTTGAATGCGGTCGCCCGTGGTAAATTTGTGGTCCCGCGGATACTTCGACAGCTCGGGAACGAGATAGCTCAAAAAATCATACGTCAGAGTGAGAATGGTTTCAGGCTGGGCCATGTTTTCCTCGGTATTTATTAAAAGGCAAAAGAGTGAATTCTACAAAAAAATTTCGAGGCGACCCGCAAAAAGCGCGGGTCGCATAAAAGCGTAAAAAGCTTAAAAAGAGCGCAAAGCTTAACGAACGTCCTGAACGCAGCGGAAACCGACATCATCGTTCCGGATCGCCGGCGCATCCCCGTAGCGGTTGGCGCAACGCACGTCGCTCTGAACGAAGACCCAAGCCCCGCCCCGCAACACCCGCACTGTGCCGGTAGACGGGCCTTTCGGATTTTGCTTCAGACTATTTTGATAGTAATCCGATGCATACCAATCCGCGCACCATTCCCAAACATTGCCGGCCATATCATTAAGACCGAAGCCATTGGCCGCGTAGCTGCCGACATCCTTCAAATAGCGCTTGGCATTTTCCCAACTATATGTACGGCTATTGTCAGAATCAAAATTAGCTTTGCTGGGACTGGCGTCGTCGCCCCACGGATATTTGTACTTGGGCTTGCCGCCCACGCCAGTGTAACCACCTCTTGCGGCGTATTCCCATTCGGCTTCGGTGGGCAAGCGCTTGTCGGCCCATTTGGCATAAGCATTCGCATCTTCCCAGCCTACATAAACCACCGGATGATTCGGGTATTGCACCTGGTCATTCCACTGCTCGGGCTGTTGCCGATTCACGGCATTCAGAAAGCGCTGGTATTGCGCTACCGTAACTTCGTTTTTATCCATATAAAACGCATCGACATAAACTTCATGCACCGGCTTTTCATCGCTGCCGCCATCCTCGCTGCCCATCATAAACGAACCGGCGAGAATGAGCACCATGCCTTCCGGCGCGATTCGTATCGATATGGCTTCCGTTTTCGGCGGCGCCGCCATCGTAAGCAGGCGGTTGCACTCCTGGATTTTTCGCGCCACATAGCTATCGTCCGCGGCGTACTCACGCGCCTGCTCGTAGGTCGTTTTCGCCTCGGCAAATTTGCCTTGTTTAAAATACGCATCGCCGGCGTCTTTGGATTTCGTGTAAAGCTGTTGCCGCTCTTTTATTTTTTCCTCACAGGCTTCTTTTTTCGCCAAAGCATAGCCATCGCCGGGCTTTTGTTCCAACGCCTTTTCAAACTTATTTTTGGCGTCTTCGTATTGCCCCCGTTGATAGGAGTCGTTTCCGTCTTTCACGTACTGCGCATAGAATTTCTCACGTTGCGCCTGATTTTTCAAGGCGATTTTGCGGTCGCAAGAATCAAGATGCGCCGTGACATATTGATCATTAGGCTTCTGTTTCAACGCCAGTTGATATTGGCGTTTGGCGTTGTCGAAATCGTTGCGGTTAAAAAACGCATCGCCAGCGTCTTTGTATTTGAGATACAAACTGTCGCTCACCGTCATCGCCGGCTTTTTAAACGGCGTTGCGCTTTCATCAGGCGCAGTAGGCCAATTTTGCACGACAAAATAAATCACCACGATCAACGCCAAAGCCGCCGCCGTGATGAGGAGCGGACGCCGGCTGGAGCGGCGCGGTTTGATTTCCGGCAGCGGTGGCTGAATAAAAGGCTTCTTCTCCATTTGCGCCGGCGGCGCGGGGATCGTGGCTGTCGGTGGCGCCGGCTGCAGCAACTGGCGCTTTTCTCTTTTCAAATCCACCAGCAGATCTTCGGCGCTCCGGTAGCGCGTTTCAAGCTCTTTATCGAGCGCCTTGTCGAGAATCCGCTGCAAGCCAAGCGAGACGCCAGCTTTGTAGCGCGCCAGCGGCTCGGGGGCTGATTTTTGATCGCCTCAAAAAGGGCCAGCTCGTTGTCGCCTTTGAACGGCAGCCGGCGCGTCAGCAGCTCATAGAGCACGATGCCGAGCGAAAAAATATCCGACCGCGCATCAAGCTGTTGGCCGCGAGCCTGTTCCGGGGACATGTAAGCCGGCGTACCCATGATCAAGCTTTCCTTCGTCAGCGGAGTCCCGCCGACGATTCTGGCCAAACCGAAATCGGCGATTTTCACCCGCCCGCGCCGGTCGAGCAGAATGTTGGCCGGCTTGACGTCGCGATGAATGATGCCGGCGCGATGCGCTTCGCCCAGCCCTTCACAAGCCTGCATCATCATGTCGAGCACGTCGCCGATCTCCGGTTCGCGCCGGGCCATCAAATCCCGCAGCGATTCGCCATCGACCAATTCCATCGCCATCCACGCGCGGTTTTGATGCTCGCCGATGTCGTAAATGGTGATGATATTGGGATGATTCAAAGAGGCCGCGGCGCGCGCTTCGCGTTTGAAGCGGGCTTTAAGCTCCGGGTCGGAAATGTATTGCGGCGGCAGAAACTTGAGCGCGGCTTTGCGCCCCAGCTCGGTATCTTCGGCGAGGTAAACTTCGCCCATGCCGCCCCGGCCCAATAACGCCAAAATTTTATAACGTGAAATGCTTTTGCCGATCATGGCATGACCTCAAATAAGCCAAAAAAGAAATTACGGCAATGTAATTCTTCCGTGGCAAATTTGCAAGCGCTTTTTCGCGCCAGGTGTAATGTGAGAAACCGGAAAAGCTTGACAAACTAAAGTTTGTCACTCCGATGTTTCTCGGAAGAAACTAAAGGCGTCAACTTTTCACGCGAAAAATCAGCACGACTTCACTCTCGGCCTTCGGCAGCCGATCTTCACGCGGCGTGAATTTCGTCGCGCCGGTCGCGTAATCACGCACCGTGTAAGCGGCATTGCCGACTTTGGAGCCGGGGCACGAATACAAGCACACGAGACAGCCGGAGTGCCAGTATTTAATCAAATCGCGATTGCCGCCGAAACGAAAATCGAAGCCGCGGCCGCCGGGATCATTCAGCAATTCGGCAAGCGGTTTGGGCGCCGGCAAATTTTTCCACCACACGAAAATCTCCGCCGGCGTTCCGGCGATTTTCGTCTGTGGCGCCGGATGCTGCGCGTCTTTGCGTTTGTCCCAGGCCTCCATCGTCAAATTATTGCCGGCAACGGCGCCAAGCTGTTCGAGCGCGGCGATGAGGGCCGTGTCCGGCGCCGGCGTTTCAAACAAAGCTTCGCGCGCGGCTTTGCCGTCATCCCAGACTAATAAATGATAATTCGGCACGAAGCGCAGAAAACCGCTGAATTTGCCGGGTTGATATTTGGCGACGACCCGCACTTCACGCCGGAGCGAATCAACGACGAGCGGCGTCGAAGCATTCGGCATCGTGGCCAAACTTTGTTCCTGAACTGGCGTCATTCCAATAAATAAGTAGCACGTCAAAATCGAAAGCATACTGTCACTCCAAAAATGTTGATGTCATTCAGAAGGAATCCTTTTAAAATTCAAAAAATCATTGGATACAAAAAAGATTCTTACAGAATGACATTTTCTTTTACATTCATAATACCCTTATGAATAATGACGGAAATCAAACTTAGCAAAAAAATCTTTGCCTTTTGCAGGGGTTTGATTGTTGGCGGACTCGATCATCCTGCCATCATTTTTTTATTTGCTTTTTTCGCGAAAATGAATATTATATACGGTCGTCAGCGCGAATCCCTGATGAGATAAAATAGCAATTACCAATGAAAAAAACAACATCCGTTCATGTACACAACATTGCAGAGGAGGGTTTTATGCCCACGTCAAAACCGGCCATGAGCCAACACGGATTGGAAATTCACGGCATCAAAAATACCAATATGGAATACTGGAATCTCTCCACGCCGGCGTTATATGAAGAAGCGATGCGCCGGCGTGAAGCCATGATCGCGCATCTCGGGCCGTTGGTGGTGCGCACCGGCCATCATACCGGCCGCTCGCCCAATGACAAATATATTGTGAAAGAGCCGTCGAGCGAACAGAACGTCTGGTGGGGCAAAGTGAATCGGCCGTTCGAGGCGGAAAAATTTGATGATTTATACGAACGCTGTTTGTCTTATCTGCAAGGCAAAGACGTGTTCGTGCAGGATTGTTTTGCCGGCGCGGACCCGGGCTATCGTTTGCCGATTCGCGTTATTACGGAATCGGCGTGGCACAATCTATTTGCACGCACGATGTTCATTCCAGCAAAGATGGAAGAGCTGGAGAGTCACAAACCGGAATTTACTGTCATCAACGTGCCGCGTTTTCACGCCGATCCGGAAATTGACGGCACCAACTCCGAAGTTTTTATTCTCGTGAATTTTGGCCGCAAAGTGGTTTTAATCGGTGGCACGAGCTACGCCGGCGAAATCAAGAAATCCATTTTTACCATTCTCAATTATCTGCTGCCGCTGCGCGATGTGATGTCGATGCATTGCTCGGCGAATATCGGGCCGAATAACGACGTCGCACTGTTCTTTGGATTATCGGGAACGGGCAAAACGACACTTTCGGCTGATCCCGAACGCCGCTTGATTGGTGACGACGAGCACGGCTGGAGCGATCACGGCGTGTTCAATTTCGAAGGAGGTTGCTACGCCAAAGTGATTCGTCTTTCAAAAGAGGCCGAGCCGCAGATTTATGAAACCACGCGGCGCTTCGGCACGGTGTTGGAGAATGTCGCGATGGATCCGTTGACGCGCCGTCTCGATCTCGATGATGCGTCGCTCACCGAAAACACCCGCGCGGCGTATCCGCTCGATTACATTCCGAATGCCGAAGCAAGCGCGATGGGCGGCCATCCGAAAAATATCATCATGCTCACGGCGGATGCGTTTGGCGTGATGCCGCCGATTGCGAAGCTGACGCCGGCGCAGGCGATGTATCATTTTCTTTCCGGCTACACCGCGAAAGTGGCGGGCACGGAAAAGGGCCTCGGCAAAGAGCCGCAGGCCACGTTCAGCACGTGCTTCGGCGCGCCGTTCATGGCATTGCATCCAACCGTATATGCGAAAATGTTGAAAGAAAAAATCGCCGAGCACAAAGTGAGTTGCTGGCTCGTCAACACCGGCTGGACCGGCGGCCCCTTCGGCGAAGGCCAACGCATGAAGATCGCTTACACCCGTGCGATGGTGCATGCCGCGTTGAACGGCAGTTTGGATCAAGTGACCACCGAAGCCGATCCCATTTTCGGCCTCAACATTCCAATGAGTTGCCCCAATGTGCCGAACGAAGTTTTAAAACCCCGCCATACATGGAAAGACGGCAACGCTTACGATGAGAAAGCAAAGCATCTCGCCGGTTTGTTCCATAAAAATTTCGAGCAGTTTGTGAATGACGTGACGGAGGAGATTAAAGCGGCGGGGCCGAAAGTTAAATAAGGATTTCACCATCGCTCTTACTCGTACTCATACTCTTACTCGCTTTTAAAAACTTTTAACCGGCGGGTAAGAGTATGAAAAATTGTGCTTGCTCAAGACTTAAAATTGGATTGAATTTTGTTGAAGACATAAGAAAGAGGGGCGCAGTTGCTTGCTGAAGCGCAGCGAAATGCTCGTAAGGCAAAAGAGCATTTTGATCGGCTATTCAAGCTGTGGGGAATTACCGGAAAACCAATTGGCCGCAAGAATTTGCAAAAGCTCTTCAAAGAAGCCGGTTTCGATGAGAACGACAATCAATTTGCTCGCGGTATCATTGAAATGCGGGAGGAATAACAATAGATATTCAGTTTTGAATTAACCAAAAGGGAGTTCCATGAACAATGTGTATACGGCGGTGATCAAACAGGAAAGCGATTGGTGGATTGGCTGGATCGAGGAAGTCCCTGGCGTGAATTGCCAGGAACAAACCCGTGATGAACTGTTGGAAAGCCTCAGAATAACGCTGCGCGAAGCGCTGGAATTTAACAGGCAGGATGCCATATAGTATTACCCTGAAAAAACTATCATGACCGCGAAGATTTTTTCACCACAAAGACCACAAAGCTCACAAAGAAAAATCTTTGTGTTCTTTGTGCCCTTTGTGGTGCAGTTTTGGTTGCGGCCAAAGCCGCGTTACGATGTTTTTACGAAGAAAATATACAAAGACTTGGGAATACTCTCGGTGCAGTAATCACTACTGCGATTGACGCATCAAAATCCCGCATGCAATAAACGTTACTTCCTCCTAACCATACTCAAAATTTTTTAGCATGGTTTCGCGCGCTTCTCCGGCCGGCGAACGCACAACGATCACCGGATAGTCGCGTCCGGCGCCGGGGCCGATTTCCAGTTCGAAGTCGAGATAGTTCATAAAACTTCAAGTGCGAAGGCCGTCTTCGTCGTTATATTGAAATTTATCCAACCGGCCTGGTTTTGCAAGGCGCTAAAAAAGCGGTTTGCCCCTTCTACCACTTGTCTTGGATACATTTCCAATTTATCTCCATCTGTTCCACTATTGACCACATCATAATCGAAGGAAAGCTCTCCTACCAGCGGCCAGTCGTTCGCTTCTTTTGTTAAGTACCAAAAGCTCAAACTGGCCTTAACCATGGTCGGCTCACCAAATTGAAACTTGCAGAGTTTGCGAACCACCTCGACAGCTTTGAAATCATTGATCGTCTTGACGGCAGTATTTTCGTCAATATCGAGCTTCTTTAATCCTGGGAAAAAGGAGGTTACTTTCTGCATGCTACTCAAGTCAGGCATGGCAGTGGTTTTGATTGAGGTCGAGTGAGAGAACTTGCTGACAAATGGCGGCAAGATGTCTTCCTCAAATTTGGTTTTGTCCGCCTGCGGGCTGGACAAATCCTGGGCGGCAGAAATGTAACGATCCGGCGCGCGATACTTTAAGTTGATCTGGAATTCATCGGCTTTGGCCTCTTCTCTCAAGCGGAGGGCAAATCCATGCTGCCGCAGCGTTAATTCAGGAGTATCCACGTAGGAGGTTCGGCGTCTCTCTTCCTGATTCTGTTTCTCAACGAGGCTTCCTCCTGCTTTTTTAATGAGGAAATCAATAAGGCCGAAGAATACTCTCGACCCCTGCTCACGATCCATAAAACGATCCACGTTGAGCATCAGCTTGTATTCTCGCGAAGTGACCGGATGGTTTGAAGTGTTCATCTTCTCTCCTTTTCCTGATCAAGCCTAAAATATAACACAAAACCTCAATGAAGCAAGAAATGTTTACCATGAAACGGCCAAACCTTTTTGTTTCACAAGAATCTCAAGCAGTTGGTGAATGAGGTAACGGAGGGGTAATGGGTCAGTTGCAGGTGGGTAGCGCAGACATCTTGTCTGCAGTCTGGAAGACTGCGCTACGTTTTTCCACCAATAAGTGAGGCATTACACGGAGGGAATTCGCGCAGCCGGGCCGAAGGTGAAGTGAAGATTTTCCTCTTACTCGCTTTTTCAGCAAAGGAATTTTGCGGCTCTTCCCGCCGGAGCGCAGCAACGCGTTTTGCAATTTCAGCAGGTGATTTTGCAGCGCCAACTCATCGAAGGGAAAGCGCATTATCTCGCGCGCTTCTCCGGCCGGCGAACGCACGACCGCCACGGGATACTCGCGTCCGGTGCCGAGGTCGATTTCCAGCTCGAAGTCGAGGTAGTTCACGACCGGCGATCCAGCGTTTCAAAATCCCAGTAAAAAATCTCCAGTTCGCGAAGCTTCGCCAGCGCCGCGTCCTGAAAGCCGCTGAAGCTGTAAAAGAGGCCGCGCAGTTTCACGGCGCTTCGATGCGTTTGGAACGCTTGCAATTCGGCGGCGAATTTTTCCACTTCCTCAACACTCACCGGTTTGGCCGCGCGATTTTTGACTTCCACCGCCAGATGCCAATCCTCAGACTGCACCGGCTCGCAGAGAATGTCGAGCTTGATCTCGCTGCCGCCGCTCATAAAGGCATACGCCTCGATTTCCCGAAAGCGCGGCAGGCGAATCGCTTCCGCATTATTCCCCAATTCGCCGGCGGCAAAATAACGCCGATGATGTGAGTAATAGCGGATAATCGATTTGACCCACAACTCGCCGATCACGCCCTGCTTCTGGTTGAGCGCGCCACGCAATTTATTCGTTTCCGTGGTTTGGGCCGCCAGCGTGGCTTTCAATTGGCGGTTTTCTTCTTCAAACTTGCTCAACAAATCGGTTTTGATCACCTCAAAACTGATTTGCTCGATTTCCTCCTGATACTTCAAGCGGAAGACTTTGTCAAAAGTGGGATCACCCAGACCTTGATAATAGAGACTGGAGTGTCCGTGGGCAATGAGGTCACCGACAACCAGCGCTTGGAGTTTTCGTTCCAATTCTTGATCGTTCATATTGAGCAGGCCACAGTGCTCTTTGATCTCCTGCCGCGTCCATTCGCGCTCGCGGTGTTTGGCGAGAAAGAGTACGATCTTTTTGGCGTTGATCTGGTTGATCTGTTCCAAAGCCGCATCGAGATACTCTTCCCAACCGGCGCGGATACGCCCCTGCGGTTTGCCCACCTCGAACAGAAAAGTTTCATTGAATCCCTCAGGCGTGGTCAAATCTTTGTCCGGACATTTGGAGCGAAAAATGTCGCGCAGGTAAGCCGGGTGACCATCCAGCAAACGATGGGCGAGCAGCAGGCACTCATCGGTGACCGGAATGTCGTAAAGTGCAGAGAGCTTGTAACCCAGTTCGAGGAAATCCTGCGGCTGGAATTTCTCCAGATAATAAAACTCGAAACGCTTGGGCAACTGCCGGTAAATGAGCCGCATCAGCATGCCGACTTCGCTGCCGGTGATGAGCATCGGCGCTATCTTGGACTCGCAGGTGCCGAGATAGCTGCCGGCCAGTTCCGCCAATTGCGGCTCCGGAACGCCGGGCCACGCTTCATAAATGTATTTGTTAAGGTGTTGGAACTCGTCGATAATCACCAAAACGCGATCACCGGAAATTTCGGCCAGGCGGTGCGGCGCTTCGCGGGTAAACGTCCACAACACCGAGCCGGAGCCGCCGAGTTCGGCGTGGCGTTGCCAACTTTTGATGTCTTCCGTGATATAATCCAATTTTAGCTCGGCACTCACTGCCAACATCTCTTCCGGCACGTAAGAGATTCCCAGCCACTGTTGTTTTTTGAAAGACAACAGTTGGGAAATGAAGGTCATATAATAAATGCGGCAGAACTCCTCCAGCGGCCGTTTTTTTTCTTCAATCTCGAAATAAAAGGGAATGACTTTTCCGTGCCGTCGAAAAAGCTCATTATAGAGACGCTGCAGCAAGGCGGTCTTGCCGACTTTGCGATGACTCACGATAGCGTTGGCAATGGCGGCTTCCTTTTCTATATCGCGAATCCAGGATTCAAAATAAGCCAGGTCTTTGGCGCGATTGGTGAAAACCTCCGGCGCCCCGATCCGTTCGGCGAAGGCAAATTCTTTCATGGCTTCTACTCTTGGAATATTTTTCGATTGATTCTTTTTTAAAATATAAGCAAAAGGGATGAAAATCGCAAGTGGCTTGCTCCGGCGTATGAGGCAAAAAGCTCAATGCGCCTTCAGCACCACCATCGTCATATCGTCGTGCTGCGGATGGTCGCCGGCGAATTTGCGGACTTCGTCGAAGGCGTTTTGCAAAAGTTGCGCGGCGGAGCCGTGGTTGGAACGGTGCAACACTTCCAGAAAGCGCTCGGAGCCAAATTCTTCCTGTGCGCTGTTCATCGCTTCGGTGAAACCGTCGGTGTAAAAAATGAGCGTGTCGCCGGGAGAAAGCTGGAGTTCTCCTTCCACCAGCGTTTTGGAAAAGAGATCGCCTTTTTCCAAGCCGAGGCCGATGCCGGCGGTTTGCAGCAGTCGTGTTTCGCTCGTGCCGCTGCTGAAGACAATCGCGGGATTGTGGCCGGCGCGGGCAAATTTTAACATCCGGCGTTTGCTGTCGAGCACGGCGTAGAACATGCTCACGTACCAACTGCGCTCGATGGTGCGATACATCAGGTGATTGACTTTGCTCAACACGTGTTTGGGCGAGGGATCTTCTTCGGCGTGTGATTGCAAAATGCCTTTCGTGAGCGTCATGTAAATTGCCGCGGGCACGCCTTTGCCGGAAACGTCGCCGACGGCGATGCCGAGCTTGCCGTCATTCAACTCTACGAAATCATAATAATCGCCGCCGACTTCGAGCGCGGGCAAACAGGCGCCGGCGATGTCGAAACCGCTCAACTGCGGATTTTCTTTCGGCAATAAATGCAATTGCACGCGGCGCGCAATCTCCAATTCTTTTTGTATGCGCACGCGTTCTTTGATGCGGCGAATGTGCGCCGGCTCATCTTCCGGTTTATATTCAAACTCTTCGCCGCGGCGCGCGCCGATTAATCCGATCACAAGGGCGCCGGCCAAAAGCGCTATCGCCGGAATGGCATTGCCCATAAAAAACGGCGACGTGCTGCCCAGCAGGGGTCCGATCAGATTCGAGGCTGAAAAGATCGCCGAGGAAGTCATCGCCGTTAGCAAACCATAACGCCAGAAAATGAAACCCTGGCACAAGCCTAAAACGATAAACGGGATCAAAGCGAAATATCCTGGCCGAAATCCATATGTATCGCCGAAAAATATCAGGAAAAATCCGTACAGCACGGCGGCAACGATGATGGCCGAGGTGGCGGATTTCAGCATGCGACGCAGCGACGAAACAAGAAAAAGCCGGAAGACCAGCTCGTCAAAGAGAGCGGCCATCAAAATGGTTAGTAAAATTCCGTAAAGCGGCAAATAACTGTCAAAGCCGGCGCCGAGGCCAAAAATGTTCAAACGCGGTTGCGCGCCAAGAATGTGAATCATGAAATAAATCGTGCTCTGGATCAATCCAAAAATAATCAGGCCAAAGGCAAAACCGACGGGCAGCTCGCGGCCGATATTTTTTGTGATCCACCGCCGGTTGAAAAGGCTGTCGACGCCGGCGAGCAGGCGCGGTCGATCGGCGCGCAGCGCCAGCTCGCCGACGGTCCAACTGCCGAGCACCATCAACGCCAGAAAGCTGAATCCAAAAAAAACCTGTTGCCCCATGATAATGAGCTTGGTGAATAATTGGCTGATCGGCCCATAGTCCTGGCCGAGGCCCAATCGCTCCCAACCATTAATCATCGCCAACAAGAGCGCAATAAACACCAGGCCGGCGAGCCACAAACCGGTTCGCACGCCGATTTCGCCTTCGTGATATTTGCGCAGAAAGGCCACGAGCGTCGCAAAGAGCAAAACCACATAAACCACAACCGAGATCGTATTGACCAGAACGTTGGCCGAGCCGACCACGCCGGAAGTCGCTAAAAAGTCCTGGGGTTCACGGAACCAACGCCGCAGGCTGGCCAACTCCGCGCCGGCGATGTAGACTTCCAAAACTTCGGCGCCTTTGCCGAGAGCAGCGCCGGTTCGGCTGAAAATTAATTTGTGGTCCGTGCGATTGAGTTTTTTCGTGCTGGTGGATTGTTCCAGTTTGAAGTCGGCAAATCGAATATCCGGCCAATTTTGCAGAGCCTGTTGGGCCAGTTGCAAAGCCGCTGCGGAGCTGAGTGTATCGCCGGCGGCCGAATCCGGCAGGGTATGGTTGAAGCCGAGCAACTTTCCGGAGGGCGACACCTGCACGCGGAAAGCTTCCCGTTGCTGATCTTTGGGCTGATTGCGATAGAAATCGAATTGCCAGTAAGAAAGCGGCAAACGCTCCTCGCGCGCCCAATCGATCACCGGCTTGACGCCGAAAACACCCATCAGATAATCCAGGCCGGAGATGTCGTGGACAAAAACCTCATCGCTGAAAAAGCCGCGGGCGTCAAATTTTTGCCGCTGCAGACATTCTTCAACAATGCGTTGCGCCTGGCCGCGGGTGATTTGGGGACTGCCGGCAAAGTTGGGATTCACCTGCGGCATCAAATAAGCGCCGATAGCCAAACCAATAATCGCGCTCACGGCTAAAATCACACGACGCGGCATGGGTGTTTTTTCCATTACGATTCTCTTTTCCTTTTTGTGGAAATCTGCAAATTCAAACGATGACAGGCTTCGACGAGATCGATGCTCATTTCATAACGCACAAACGGCGTCACGAGATAAATGCCGTTGAAATAATCCAGTGTGCTTTCGAGAATTTCGCTGGCGATGGTGACGCCCTCGCGCCGGGCGCGTTCGCCGTCGAAGCGATACATCCGTTCGCGCACTTTCAGCGGAATCTCGATGCCGGGAACTTCGTTGTGAAGAAAATCGGCGTTGCGGCCGCTGACCAATGGCATGATCCCGACGAAAACCGGAATGTTAAATTCTCGCGTGGCGTCATAAACGGCGCGCGCTTTGCGCCAGTCAAAAATCGGCTGGGTCATCACAAAATCCGCGCCGAGCTGAACTTTTTTACGCAAACGGCTCACCTGAGTTTCAATGCGATCGACATTCGGGTTGAACGCGACGCCGACGGTGAAGCGGCTCCCCTGCTTCATCGTGCGGCCGGAAAACGCGACGCCTTGATTCATTTTTTTGATCATCGCGATTAGGTTGAATGAATTGAGATCGTACACCGAAGTGGCGCCGGGCTGGTCGCCAAATTTCGCCGGATCGCCGGTGAGCGCCAGCACCGTGTCCATGCCGAGCGCGTACATGCCCATCAATTCCGATTGCAAACCAATGAGATTGCGATCGCGGCACGAGAGATGAATGATCATCGGCAAGCCGCTTTTTTGTTTCGCCAGATAACCGAGCGCCATGTTGCTCATGCGCGTGATGCCGAGCGAGCTGTCGGCCATCGTCAGCGCATCGATGCCGGCGCGTTTCAGTTCGATCGCGCCGCGCACGATGTTGTCATGTTCCAAATCGCGCGGCGGATCGAGCTCGACGATGATCGTCGGACGCTTTTTGACGTTCTGTAAAAATTCCGGCTCGGTGATGGTCGGAACCTGCGGTGATTGCGGCTGCACGTGTACGACGGTTTGTTTTTGCCGCACGGGTTCGAGGCCGCGCAATGCTGCGGCAATGGCGCGAATGTGCTCCGGCGTGGTGCCGCAACAACCGCCGATCAAACGCACGCCCTGCTCGCGCAAGCGCAGCGCGCTTTCGGCAAAATATTCCGGCGTCGAAAGATAAATGTAACGGCCATCGACAAACGCTGGCAAACCGGCATTCGGAAAAGCGGAGAGCAAAATGTCGTTATCAAGCGGAACTTCGCGCAGCGCGTGCAGAATGCCGGTCGGGCCTTTCGCGCAGTTGATGCCGACGACATCGGCGCCCAGCTCGCGCAATCGGCGAAAAGCTGTGGTGAGGTGTTGGCTGTCGCGCGTGTAGCCTTCTTCATCCGCCACCACCTGCGCGATGATCGGCAGGCTCGTGAGACGCCGCGCTTCGAGCACGGCCATTTCGAGTTCATGCACATGAGTGAATGTTTCAAAAATCAGCGCGTCGGGATTGGCAGCAATGAGCGCGGCGATATGCTCGGCCAACGTCGCGCGCATCAGCGCCGTTTCGATCTCATCGCTTTCACGATCGCGCACCGGGCCGATGGAGGCCAACACGTACGCTTTTCCCTCCGCTGCTTCGCGCGCGAGACGCACCGCGGCCTGATTGATTTCGGCGACGCGCTTTTCCAGACCAAAGCGCGCGAGCTTGAGGCGATTGGCTGTGAAGCTATTGGTCTCCAGCGCCTGCGCGCCGGCTTCAACATAAGCGCGATGAATATTTTGAATGACATGCGGTTGCGAGAGATTCAGCTCGTCAAAACTTTGCGCCAGCGGAATGCCGCGGGCATAAATCATCGTGCCCATCGCGCCGTCGCCAACGAGAAGATTTTCCTGAAGATGTTGGAGAAAAGGTTGCATGCTTGATCCTGGATGCTGGATACCTGATTCTGGATGCTGGATTCACTACCGTTGATTATTCATCATCGCTTGATGATTCATCTGCGCTGTTGGGCGAATGAGGTGCTTTGGGTGCCAAATGCCCTACGCTTACGCTTTTGAGAAAATTGTTGGTTGTTTTGCCCAGAATATCATAGCGCTTTGAGAGATCGTCAAAAAGTGCCTTATCAGTGAGTGAGCCGGTTTCGAATAGAAATTCGAGATGATCGCGAGTTTCATCGCACGAAGCAAGCGCATAATTCAAAAATTTGATAAAATCGTTTTTGTACCTGCGTCGCCCGTAACCCTCAACGATATTGCTTGAAATGGATTTTGATGAACGTCGAATCTGGCTTCCCTCCTCGTACATTTCAAACTTGGGCAATTTTTCCAATGTCATCTTATGAACAATAACTGCCAGTTCATGCGCCATTTTCCAAATTCCCAAATCGCGGTAACTCTGTGGTTTCTTTTCTTCCATATTAACCTCCGTGAATTCCCAAAATTGTTCCTGGCTTAACTATAAAACATCCAGACTCCAGCATCCAGAATCTAAGATCAAGGATCAAGGATCCAGCATCCAGTTCACCCGATCGGCTTGACTTGTTCCCGAAACAACGAATCCTGCTGCGCCTGTTTCCACCATTTTTGCCATTGATTGAGAATCTGGCGGTTGGATTTTTCGCTGGTGAGATTGAGCACGGGATGCTGCAGCGCCCCAAAATCATTGCCGGTCAGTTGAAACAGCGCCGTGACAATTCTGGCCTGCGCTTCGGGGCTGATTTCAAGGTCGAGCGTTTCGATCAACACCTGCACCATGTCGCGATGCTGCGTCACCACGAGATAGTTCAATAGCAATTGCAAATCAGTGAGATCGAGATTATACCCGCGCCAGTCCTGAAGCCATTTTCCGAGCGCGGGCAGCAGCCATTTATCGCCGAGAATCGCAGTGGCGTCGAGCAAATTGCGCAACGCCTGTCCGGAGTGGCGCTGGCGGGCGTAATCTAGAATAATCGGAATGGCGGACGCCTCATCAATGCGGGCTAGAGCCAGAATGGCTTCGCGTTGCACCAGCGCGTCTTCGCTGCGGCCGTAACGCAACGTGGAAACCAGCGTGGGAACGACGCGCGCAAACTTTTTGCCGGTGAGCACCGCCGTGCGGCCGAGCGCTTCCGCGGCCTCGGCGCGCAAAAAAGCTTCGTCGTGGTTTTCCAAAATTTCAATTAAAAAATCAACCGTCGTTTGCTCCGGCAATTCACCGAGCGCGCGCACCGCCTGCGGATTCTTCGTTTTTTTAGCAAGCTCGATCAGAGCCGGCGCCGCACGCGAATCGCCGAGTATGGCCAGCGCTTCGCAAACGAGATTTTGAATGCGCATATCGTTCACCGGCAAAAATTCCAGCAGCGTGTTGAGCGCGAGCGGATGCCGGCTGCGGCCAATCGCATGAATGAAACTGCTCTGCGTCGCAAGTGACGGCTGGCGGGCGCGAGCCGCCAACCCGGAAAATTCAATCAGGCTCACCTGCAGGCGCTCGAGCAAAATATACGGCAACAGCGTTTGCGTGCATGACTCAGCGGAACCGTCTTCTCGATAAAGCGCCTGGATCTGAAAAAGCGCCGGCGTTTCGCCGGCCGGAAAATTCAAACGCAATTCGCGCTGGGCAATGGGAGGAATGGGAACGGCCGGATTAAAACTAAAATGCGGCGCGTGGCCCGGTTTTCTTTGCAACGCCAACTCGAGCGAGTCGATGCGCAAATGCACTGGAATGAATTTTCCGCGCGGCAGCGGATCGCTGAGTGGCAAGAGCTGAATTTCATGCAGAGCAATCATGCGATGATAACGTTGATTCCCCATCGCCAGTCGCATGGCCAACTGCTCACGCGCCGTTTCCTCAGCGCCCAGCGGCTCCCAGTACAACGCCGGCAACTGCCACGTTGCATACGTGTGCAGACTGAATCTTGCCGCCGCGAACAGGCTCAGCAACAACAGCAAACTACAGGCAGCGCGATGCAGCAGACTGTAACGGCGAATGGGTTTTCCCTGCCACGTTGCGGGCGAGCGCGCGAACAGATGGTAGATTAAAAAAAATGCGATCGCGCCGCAACCGCACCAGAACAGGGCCAGCTTCATCCAGTTCATCGTATGTTGCAGGCTGGCATAAATCACATAACTCAGCATGACCGCGCCGAGAAGGAGAGATAGATTGGCCGGATGAAAAAATTTTTGCTTCGCCGTCATGAAAAAAATCCACAGCCGCTAATTCTTAAGGCGACAAAAGTCAGAATAAAATCCTGCCTGCCCTGCCGCAGGCCAGGGAAAGATCTTTGTTGATTCATCACCAAATTTAACACGGACGCTGAGCGCACAGAGAGAGCACGGAGATCAATAGAGTGAAATCTGTGCAAAAAACAAAAATTTTTACACCACAAAGGACACAAAGTTCACAAAGAAAAACTTTGTGTCCTTTGTGCCTCTTTGTGGTGAATATTGGTTTCGGCTTGTCCGAGTTCTGTGTTTTCTAAAAAAGTATTTTCTCCGTGAACTCTGCTGCTCCGTGTTTAAAAAACATTTTGACCATTATGGCTTCGATGAGATCAACCCGCGCCGCCGCCGGAACCGCCCGCGCCACCGCCTCCTCCAGCGGAAGCGCCGCCTCCTGCGCCACTGGCGGAGCTCATCGAGGCGCCGACCGCATCAACCATGGCGGCCATTGCGGAACTGATGCCGGTTGAGCCGTTACTGCCGCTGTAAATAAACCACGGGAAAACGCCGTTGCCGCGCTCGCGCTCAACGACTTCAAACAACGGTTTGATCTGCTTGCTCGCCAGCCCCAGCGCGATGGCATAAATCAAAAATTTATCAACCTGCTGCCAGTCCGCGCCGTCGCGCTGGTAGTTTTGTGAAAAACGTTTCAGATAATCGCGAAAGCCCTGCAAACGATCAAGCTTGCCCGCGGTTTCCCGCTCGAAACGCAAAATTAAAAAAGCGAGCGGCGCGATACACAGCGAAGCAATGGCAAATGGCGCGGCCGCTTCACCCATGGCATAAATGGCGAAACCGTATGCCGCGGCGATCAGCAACCACACCAGCAAAGTGATCACGCTCGCGCGAACGGAAGTTCCATCATATAATTTCGGCTTGCCGGCCTGCTGGGCAACGGCTTTGCGCCATGCCATGAAGAAACGGCGAAATTTTGTCGATTGCTTTTTGATATCTTCAAGATTAAACTGCTGGCGATTTTGCGCGATATCCGTTCGCAGGAAATCCAGAAGCTGGCGTTCGTAGGGCAGCAGTTCCGTGGCGCCGAAACGTAATTTATCTTCGTCAAAAAAAATCGTCACTTCCTGCTTCGTCGAGGCCACGCCGAGCCAGTTTTTATTTTCGGTTTTCGTATGCTGCACGCGCAAAAAATTTCTCGCCGCGAGATCGAACACCGTGGCGAGCAGCGCGCCGCCGTTTAACTGGTGAGAGAAAAAAGTATAGTTCGCCACGGCCGGCGGCATATCCGCCGGTGGCGCGGCAATGATCCGTTTCTCCGGATTACGGAGACTGCGGCCGAAACGGTGATACATATAAAAGGAAAAAACGATTCCGGCTCCCATTAAAAACCACAAATAAGAAAAATATTTCGCGCGGTTGGCTTCCTGCCATTGCCGTTTCGCCGCGGCCTCGGCGCGTTCGCGATTGGCTTCTTCGGCCCAGCGGGTTTCCTGTTGCAAAATTTCGGGGCCGGCGTCACGATCATCGCGTAGCGCTGCCGATGCCGCCGTCAGATATGGCGCCGGAAAAATGGCGCGCGCTTCCCAAAACTGCCGCCGCGGAAGATGATCAACCGACATTTCGATGCGGCTGCCGGATTCCACCGCGAGCTCACCGTGCAACGGGCCGTGCGCCCACGCCTGCAATTCCTCGCGGCGAATTTTCGGCGGCAATTCAATGGAGACGCGCACGCGCTCACTCGCGCGATCCCAGCCCGTGCCGATGAATTTGTAGTACAACTCGGCAACATCGCGATGCACGCGCACCGCGCCGAGCACGCGAAAGCGCAGCGTGAATTCACGAAGCTCGCCGGAAGCGTGATTTGGCTCGCCACGAAATTGCCAGCGAATATGAATCTTTTTATTATCGCGCTCGATGAGAAACGTTCCCGGCGCCTTATCATCGCTTAATTGATACGGTTCGCTATTTTCGAGAATCTGAATTTGATCGATATCAAGCAAGCCGGCGAGCGCCAGATCATAATAAGCGAAACTGAATTTCCCCCAGAAACGATAAGCGCGCTTTTCTTCGATCGTCATATAACCGGCGGAATCCACGCGCGCGGTAATGTCGACGTTTTGGATGGACCATTTTTTCTCTGCCGAGGCGGGCTGAATTAAAATGACAAGCAGGAAAAAAATTGTACAAAATCGAATTATCATGATTCGTTCTCGTTCATTGTTTTTTAATTGCAACGCGTCATACCGTTCTTTTATAATGGAACAATGTCATTGCGAGGCGCTTTTTTGCCGAAGCAATCTTCTGGTTTTAAAAAGATTGCTTCGCTGAGAATCGCTCGCAATGACGTTGCAAACTGCCCAGAAACAATATGATCATTCTAAATAAATCTCCCCTTTACCCATAATCACCGCATCGCCGGCAACCTGCACGGTGTGAACGTTGCCTTTTTGGCCGTGGACGGTGATGTAAACGCGGCCGGGGCGCTGTATGAAATGTCCCTGCTCGTGAATCCATTCCACCGGCTCATCATTATTGCCAGACAACAAACCGTAATGCACGAGATACGCCGCCATCGCGCCGGAGGCGCTGCCGGTCACCGGATCTTCAAAATGATAATGGCCGCTGACGAAGCGTCCGTGCGTGCGACCGGCGGCGTCAAAACTTTCCAGCGCAAAAACGTATGTCATGTCGGTATTTAATTCGTCGCACAGCGCGCGCAAAGCCGGAAGATTCGGCGATATTTTGCGCAACCCTTCGAGGTCGCGCACGGGAATCATGAGTTGCGGCACGCCGGTCGAAACCACCTGCGGCCATGCGGCTTCGCCGAGCAAATCATTCGTCAGCAATCCCAGCGCGGCCGCGAGCTCACCGAGATCCGAGACGCGGGCGCGAAATTGCGGCGGGGCCTGCGTCATGCGCACGCGTTCAACAATTCGGCCGTTTGGACAAAGCAGATCGACCGGAAGAACGCCGACGCCGACTTCCTGATGAATGCGCGTGACCGGGGGTTGCAATTTGTATCTCCCGAGCGCGGCCAGCAAGAAATGCGTGCCGACGACGGGATGCCCGGCCAGCGGCAATTCGTTGATCGGCGTAAAAATTCGGACGCGAAATTGCGCCGGCGGCTGTGAACTCGGCAGCACAAATGTCGTTTCGGAAAGATTAAGCTCGCGCGCAATGTTTTGCATTTCGGCGTCGGTCAGGCCCGCGGCCTCCGGAAAAACCGCGAGCGGATTGCCGCCGAATGGCTCCGAGGTAAAAACATCCAACCAATGATAGGTATATTGCCGCATAAAAATTTTATTTCACCAGTAAAATCTTCGAGATGGATTGAAACGCTTTATTAAGATAAAGAAAAAATGGTGAGATTGCAAGTGTTGTGAAGTCGGACTTGCGCATCGGATATTTCAGGCTTCAACACGTGTTTTGCGCAAGTCCGACTTCGCTCATTTTTCATCAGACAGACAAGGCTGTCTGTCCTACATTTATCGGCGGGTTGAAATAACCAAATCGAACCTGCGGAAATCTCTCGCGAATTTTTTGCAGCAAGATCGGCATTCCCAAAAACTCCGAGGACTCGCGCAGCGCGATACTTTCGACATACCAGTCCGGATCGATATTTAAATTGCGCCATTGAATCATGTTTAAGTCCGAGGTTTCGATCAAACGTGATAGCGCCGTAAACTCGTGTTCATCATCAGTGATGCCGGGAAAAGAAAGATAATTAATCGAAGTCCAAAGCTGGTTTTGTCGCGCGCGTTGAATGCTGGCGACGACGTCGCGAAAACTATAACCACGCGGTTGATAATACGCCGTGTAAATTGGCTCACGCACGCTGTTGAGCGAAACGCGAATGCTGTCGAGACCCGCGTCAATCAAGCGCGAAACCATTTCCGGGCGGCTGCCGTTGGTGTTCAGGTGAATCGTGCCGCGACTGGTGTGCTGGCGGATTCTTTTGATGGCAGCGGCGATAAGGATTCCCTGCAACAAAGGCTCGCCTTCGCAGCCCTGGCCGAAACTGATCATCGGCTGCGGCGCGCGGTTGAGATGCGGCACGGCAATTTCGACGATCTCTTCCACGGTTGGCACAAACGTCAGCCGATCATGCGGCGATTGCACCGTGTCCGCGGGCTGCTCGGAAATACAACCGACGCAGGCGGCATTGCATGCGGCAGAAACCGCAATCGGCGCTTCCCAGCGTTGCAAAAATAAATTTTGCGCATTCGGGCAACCGTAACGCAATGCGCAGTTGACGCCGTGATGCGAGATCAGTCGATTGTGGGAGAATTGTTTTTGTTGCTGCTCAACCAGGCGTTTGATTTTCCGCAACGAAAATTGCGCCGGATCATGCTTCACATCATCATCGACGCGCATGGCCGGTACATGAAATTTGCCGCGATACCAGCACACCGCGCTGTAGGCGTAAATGGGCAGCAGCGATGCTTCGGGCTGACGCTGATACGCCGCCACTGAAAAGATCGTGTAGCCTGGCGGCAAAAATGCCGCGACCGCGGTGTGCTCATCAAGTTGTTCAGGCACGCGTTCTTTGCGGGCATATCCGAGTGGAATGCGTTGCGGCAAAAAATAAAGCCGGCTGCTCTCCGGTAGGGGAATCAAAATCGTGGGATCAAGAGGATAAATTTCGCGGCCGCTGCGTCCGGCGGCGTGAAAATTTGGAAGATCGAAAATTTCACCGGCCGCATTGGCGACGACGAGTTTGGGATAATCGGGCATAAACCAATTTAATGCCGCCGGTGAAAATTTACAAGAGCATTATCAAAAAAAAGCGGTGAAAAAGAAGGATTTCTCCAACGGCTAGAAAACCCAACGGATTAGAATTATCATTTTACTTCTCGGGGTTTGTAGAGCCATGCAGTCGCGCTCACGTTTTGGCCCAAACCATAGCCGCCGATAATCAGCACTTCGCCGGTGGATAATAATGTCGCGGTGGAAAATAATCTGGATAATCGGTTTGTGCCGAGGCTGCCGGCAACCACACCAAATGTGTTGCTTGCCGGATCATAAATTACCGCATTGCTGGCGCCGCCGGCAATCAAAGCTTTGCCGCTGGGCAAAAGTATCGAGGTCCCTTCATGTTTATACCGGATGAGTGGCATATCACCAATAGCCCGGAAAACGCCGGTCGCGGGATTGTAAATTTCTGCGCTGGCATATGCGTTCTGGTCGTCACGTTCATCCGATCCGCCATTGATGAGTACCTGCCCGTTCGGAAGCGATACCGCATCATGCTTGTGGCGTCTCGTGGTCATATTGCCCGTAGCCCTGAATGCGCCAGTAGCCGGATCATAAATTTCCGCGCTGGCATAGATCGTGATCGCAGATTGCCGGCCCCGATGCCCGCCGGTGATGAGCACGCTGCCATCTTGCAGCATGGTTATCGTGTGAGACTCACGCGCCATGGTCATATTGCCCGCCGGCTCAAATTTGCCGGTCGCCGGGTCGTACAATTCCGCGCTGGCGAGAAACGTGAATCCCTCGCCTACTCCGCCAACGAGGAGAATCTTTCCATTCCGCAGAAGCATTGCTAGGTGTCCGTAACGCGCTGTTGCCATCCGGCCTGTTGGCGTAAAGTTGCCCATGGTTGGATCGTAGATTTCTGCACTCGCGAGATACGTTCCATTAAAACCGCCGGCAATGAGCACTTTGCCGTTGGGAAGCAGCGTGGCGGTGTAACTTTGACGAGGCGTCGTCATATTATTTATTACAGCAAAAGTGTTGGTCCCACGATCATATATTTCCGCGCTCGTCTTGCCGTTTTCTGCACCGGCAAAGCCGCCGGCAATAAGAACTTTACCGTCCGGCAGCAGCGTTGCCGTGTGAGCGGCCCGCGCGGTGCTCATGTTGCCGATGGAAGCAATAACACCGTCGGCGTCGGTAATCTCCAGCGGTGCGTCATTGATATGGCGGCGACAGGCGATCGCGCCGGCCATCAATAGAATGGCGATGGCACAATACAGATTTTTACGCATGGGCATTCTCCTCGGGTTAAAAAAAGACAAACAGTTTGATGCGGCTCACTTGCCAAACAATATCGTGACATCGTTGCCGGCAAAATTGGCTGCGACAATGTCGAGTTTGCCATCGCCGTTCATGTCCCCGATGGCCAGGCTGTTTGGTTCACTGCCGGCAGAGAATGGAGAACCGGGCGCGGCTGCAAAACCGCCGCTGCCATCATTCAACAGCACGGTGACATTTCTGCTGCTGAGGGGATGGCTGACAATCAAATCTTTTTTCGCATCATTATTGACATCAACAATAATGACTTTGTAACCACGGCGCCCGAGGTTATAAGGCGAGTTGGGCGCGCGCTGAAAACCCCCGTTGCCATCGCCCCACAAAATCGTCATGTCGTTAATGTCATCATGCGTGATGGCAAGGTCGAGTTTGGCGTCGCCATTTATTTCGCCAATCGCGACATTGTATGGACGGTTGAGAACCGGATATGGCGAACCGGCGGCGGCAGTGAAGCTCGCGTTGCCATCGCCCAGCAGCACCGTCGCGTTATTGCTCGCAACATTCGGCGTAATGAGATCGAGTTTGCCGTCCTGGTTCAAATCCGCTGCAGCCAGAGGATATGGCCCCCGGCCAACCGCGAAAGGCGAGCCGGCGACAGACGTGAAGTTGCCTTTGCCATTGCCCAACAAAACCGACACGCTATGATGCCCATGATTGCTGGTGGCAAGATCGAGATTACCGTCGTTATTGACGTCACCGATGACAAGTCCATGATTGTGAGGTGGCGTCTCGTTGAGGACAGTGAACGGTGAGTCAGGCGCAGGTGTAAAACTGCCGCTGTCGTTGCCAAGCCAGACCATCACATTGTAGCTATCGTGGCCAGTGAGGGCAAGGTCAAGCTTGTTGTCCCGATTAAAATCAGCAAGGGTGATGAGATGCGGCGAAGCGCCAGCCGCGAGCGGTGAATTAGGCGCTGCTGTAAAATCATCCTTGCCGTTGCCGAGCAAGACGGTCACATCGTTGCTTCCCCCATTGGCCGTGAGAATGTCGAGCTTGCCGTCTCCATTCACCTCACCGACGGCGACGTCCACCGGCCGGTTGCCGACGGCGAATGACGAGCCTGGCGCGGACGCGAAAAGAGGTGTTTGGGAGGGCGCCGGCGATTGAGTATGACAACTCTCAACCAGGGCAGCAACAAACATTAAAATAAAAATTTGCTTGCTCATGGCGCGTTTCATGATGCTCTCTCCTTGATATTTTTGGTGACTATTCAGCGATGATTCAACTACGGCGGAATTTGTGCTGTGAGAAACCGGACGAGCGGGACAAACTGAAGTTTGTCACTCCGTGTTGCTATTTTTGTACTGTG
>Ga0247727_10006198_pt1 | contig 23653 bp, 28 predicted proteins | sample WisWelCaveWW1625_FD_202498 | JGI IMG/M metagenome (GOLD analysis project Ga0247727, IMG submission 202498) | Biofilm microbial communities from Wishing Well Cave, Virginia, United States - WW16-25 | ecosystem: Environmental > Aquatic > Deep subsurface > Groundwater > Cave microbial mat | place...
TGGAGTTATTCCTTTTACCGAAAGACCTACACGTGCAGGACATACTGCATCATCCACAGCATCATCATGCATCTGTATTGATTTTATTACAATATCAGAACCTTTTGGTAAAAGTTTGAGATTATCGTATGTTTTTACTTTACCTTGTACTACTTTACCTAGTATTACAGTTCCAACTCCTTTAACATCAAAGCAGTGGTCTATTACAATTTTGACATTACCTTCTTTTGATATCGATGATAGTAGTTCTGCTTCTTTTTTTAGATCAGTAAATTCAACTAGTTTGTATTGTTCCACCACAGTTCCTTTTATCATAGTAAGAAGCTTATTTCTGTCAACATCATATGAATGACATAGTAGCCCTTGCGATTTTTTTAAACTATCAAGTGCTACTATTTGTTCTCCTGTAAATTTGTCGAGTTTTGTCACATGAAATAAAACGTATTCGCCCATGTTTATTGCCTGAAAAAGTGGTTGAATCTTTTCAGGAAAACCAGTCGGCATGGTCCAAGTCTTGACAGAGTCTGATTCTTTTTTGTCATAAATTGTAAGATCTGTAGCTGTTCCTTTTTTACCAAATTCTTTTGCTACCGATTCATCTGCAAGTAGTGTGAAGTTAATGGATTTCATCGTATAACGTATCCAAACACATGTAATATTTAATTCAAGAATCGATGTGTCTGAAAATGGAACATACTGATCTTCTTATTCTTTCTTCATTGTTAATTATCTAGGTTCGTAATATATGAGTAAATTCAGAGTTTATGGCGAATACAGGAAAAAACTAACAGAAGAAATTTCTGAAAATTCAAGAGAAGATACATCGCAAATGTATAATCTAATGTCTGAAAAGCTTTAGAACTTTATTTCAGGATGATCTATCCACATTTCTTGATGTGCAAAGGAATCGTTATTTTTGTTGTACTCGCTAATCATACCATATCCATTTTTACCGGCAAGTGAGGGATAAAATAAAGAGCCACGAACAATGTTTCATTTTCATTAACAATTTTATTCCACATTTCTGGTTCTATGAAAACCAATATTTTTTTCCATGTTCGGTAGCAGAGGACCAAGATTGAGTTCGGTCAGAGGTTGTTTTAATGATTCCCTTGTTAGCATCTTTGTGTCTACAATAGACTTTGTTTTGATTCCAGATGCTGCAGTTCTCCAAAATTTTTTACTGTTATAGAAAACTGGATTTCCTTCCTCTACAGTTTGGTCTAAATCGTACTGTTTGTTGTTTTCTCTATCCTTCACATATGTCCTCATGACAACCATGTTCCAATACAATAGTTTTACATAATCTTTAGATTCATTGTGATCAATACTACCACGTGCATTCTAATGAAATAGCACGTGATTTTTTGGAAATATCTAGCGAGCAAAGACTAGAGATAATTCTCCGACTATTCTTAAAAAAATCTAAAATTTCTATCATAGCTAAAGAATTGGATGCCACTGTACCTGAAATATTTAGGAATTTTGAAAGACTCGTCAAAGCAGACTTGATTGAAAAAGATGTTGATGGCAACTATCATCTTACAACATATGGTGTTACCATATGTGCACAGATTCCATCATTAGCTTTTGTTGCAGCTAATAAAAAATATTTTAAAAATCATAACTTTGATGATCTGCCACAAAAATATATACAAAGAATCGGAGCACTACAACAAAATCAATACATCAAAGGATTCATCAAAGTTACAGAACAGTGGAGAGGCATCATTGAAAATGCTAACAAATACATTTACGGAATTTTGTTTGAAGAACCTTTAGACCTTATTGAACCAGTTGCAAACAAAGCAAAAAAAGGCATTATAATAAATTCAATTTTTTCTGAATCAGCTATTGTACCAAAAGCTAGAAAACAACTGGTTGACAAACTTGACTTTGAAACACTAATCAAAAATAATCTTGTTGAGAGAAAAATGAGAAAAAATGTCAAAACAGGAGTATTTTTAAATGAAAATGAAGCCTGTGTAATGTTTCCTACATTAGATGGTGAATTTGACATAAGTGAGATGTTTTACAGTCAAGACAAGGCATTTCATGAGTGGTGTCTTGATTATTTTAGATACTGCTGGTATAGTTCTGATATTTTCCAAGAAAGCAAGCTAAAAGAATAAGATCAAACACTATTGTTATACAAATTCCAAAACTATGATTCTGGCCAGTTTGAACCACAGTCAGGGCAACTATCCCCAAATCCATTGTATTTTGGCTCCAAAGTAATGTATGCTCTTTGAGATCCACACCAATTACATTCTACCGTCTTTTTTCTCATAATCATCCGGAGGTTGTTCAGATATTAGTACAAGTTAACATCACAGCTAACTATTTGCTTTCCTAAATAAGCAGATTATTTCATCTTGTGTTGACATACAATATTCAACAGCATGAGCACAAAATTAGTGATTGAGCGAGGCACAGGAATACGAGAGGTGGAACGAGTCTTCACTATATGGTCGGGGGAGGCTTTTCTTGAGTATCAAAAAAAGAAGATGTTTTCCTTATCGCCTAACATGATCATTTCTACTAAGCGTGGGACAGGTAGCCTAAAGGTAGTGGAGTATCCATATGTGCCTAAAAAAATGCACCTAGGCGGATTTATTATCAGTACTGGAAGAGGTACTGGAACCCGTCTCCTTTGATTTTTTTATATTCAAAGAAACAAAATTACTAAATTATATTTAGATAGGTGTTTGCACGAATCACATAATTTTCCATAACTAACTTTGGTCAAGTAATATCTTTATCAGATAACTTGACTGCAAAATATGCTCTTTTAGCATTACTTTGATAACGACTTGTCCTTCAGTTATGTCGATTTTGATGTTTTCAAATAATGCAGTATACAATGCCACTTTTTTCCCATCATTTGTAGTAGTATGGCCTTCTTCTGTTAACATACCGTCTGTCACTAATTCATTGACTAAGCGATATCCAGTTGATTTTGGAATTTTACAATCTTCCAAGATATCAAGTACGGGGTTTGGTTTTTTGAGTGCTGCACCCAAAATCAATTTCTTTTCTCGATCTCCATATGTTTCTAAAATCAATCTAGTAAGTTCCTGATTTTCTATAGATATCCACGGTTCACCCTTTTTGTGAGTATCAAGCGATACAAGGTGTTCTAAAAAATCCTTTTCAAGTGCATCTGCACCTGGACCAAAAAATTCTCTTAATGTGGCATCTAGTTGATGAAAATTCTTAATGGATTCAACTACAGATGAATGATATCTTTCAGCTAATCTGTCCTCTATCTTCTGATAGGTCTTTTCTCCTAACTTGGCTTTGATTATAGATGCTAAAGACTCTGCAAGTAGCTTATCTAATGCACTCACAATAGGCATGTCTTGAACTGTGTTTATATGCATATGTCTAATTTGAGAATAACACACTGTACTTATGAAGTTCGCGTATAGTTTTTCTCAACATGTATATTCACAATTAATTATACTAGTTAATCATTCCTAAAATTAGGAATTTAGCTAATAAAGTATATATATTACTTACAATTCTGATCGTCAGATTTATTAACTAGGCTTACATAATTCTCAGATATGGGAATGATATCAATTGATGTGAGTAATGAAAGGGCTCAAGTTCCCAAATATAAGATTCAATCACCATTATTTACAAGTAGCGAACCTGGAGACACAATCACATTTTCAGACAAATGTGTAGACTATTGTGTAGGAATTGTAGATATCGTAAACTCTACCAAGATATCTGCTTCCTTGTCAGGCTCAAAAATTGGCAGGTATTATAGTATATTTCTAAACGCCATGGGTTCGATTGTAAGAAAGTATGGTGGAGTGGCGGTCAAAAACATTGGAGATAGTTTGTTATATTACTTCCCAGAAACTTCTGATCCTACTCGTAAATCTGGATTCATCAAATCTCTTGAATGTGGGTTAGCTATGTTGGCAGAGCATGATAACATTAATGCAACATTACGTGCTGATGGATTGCCATCTATTGATTATCGTGTAAGTTCAGATTATGGAGGAATAATGTTAGCAAAGTCATCAGTGTCACCTATTGAAGACATATTTGGACCACCAGTAAACATGTGTTCAAAGATAAATCCCAAAGCCCTACCAAACAGCGCAGTCATAGGTGGAGACTTGTATCAGGTTGTCAAACACCTTGACTTTTATAGATTTGAGGAAGTGAAGGGATGTTCAGTAGGTTTCAAGCACCAGTATTCAGTATATACAGTGAAGCATAACAGTCGCAAAGACAAGATGATGGTAAAATCTGCGATAGAGTATGCATTGCTTGAGATTGGCACACCAACGTTAGAAGAAGTTATAAGAGGATTATTCAATGAGCACAAATGTCTAATATCTGATTGCTATGAGAATCCACAATATCTAAACGCTGTTCTCAAAGATCTGTTTGGCAATTCTCATGCAACCATTGTAGAATCAATCAAAAGCTACCTGGAAGAATTCGCATCACAAGGATCAATCAGAGACTTTCTAACAAAGCTAGAGAGACCATAAATGGACGAATTGTGCAGAAAATGTGGCGAGTCATTGCAGGTGTTTTCCTTCTGCGTCAGGTGCAAGGAACCGATACAACGAATATGTGGTGTATGCGAGAGAATGACAGATGAACAATTCCATCAGGATTGTTTATACCAATTGCACATACTCAAGCTATTTCCTATTCCACCTGACAAACCTAAGGAGAGTTTCTTGCAATTACCAAATCCACTCTATAATGTAAGCTTAAGCGCTCGTTGATATTCAATTTCCAAGGCAAAAAGGATGGCTTTTCTGTTTTTTGTATAAAAACAAAACCCAATTTTTTTAGTTCATCTCTTATCAATTTGGAGTCTATTCTAACTTTAATAGAATTTTTTCCTCGCTCAAAATCATAAGGATCAGAAATTACCAATGTGCCGTGTACTTGGGACGATGCAACTTTTAGAAAATCAAGAGGTTCGATCAATTCTAAAACATTTAACCCAACTACCAATTCAAATTTTCTTTTTCCAAAGGGTAAAGAGAGTGAGTTTGCTACAAAAAAGTCCAAGTGTTTGTAATTATTTTTTTTAGCTTCTAAAATGGCAAAAAATGATTGATCTATACCAAATACAATTTCATGTTTTTCTGCCAAATTTTTTGTAACATGTCCTACTGAACAGCCATGTTCCAGAACCAGTTCAGAGTTAGGAAGTTTTTCAAGTGAGTTTTTTATGTATGAATAAAATTTCGATTTTAAACTGTTTTTGTATGTAGTAACCCATCGCCTTTCCAAATTAGTTACATCTTCATGATTTTTATTTATTTTTGCAAGTGAATCTTTTATCATAGTTTTCAATATTGAGTTTTTAGCGATAGTCATAAGAAAACCTCCTAACTGTATCCTGCTGGAAAGATATGATGAGAGATCGTGCCACAAGATAGGTATTTTTGAAATTATTGGGTACTTTACGTCACAGTTTTTACATAAAAGAATACCCTCATCAATTTCGTCAGATTTTTCAAATACTTGTAATTTTAATTCAGATTTGCAATTAACACATCGTAGATATTCTAGGCTAAACTGACGCATCTTATCTCAAGACTTGATTTGTACAAAAGAATCTTTGTGGGTCTGTAGTTCCTCAAATGTTTCTGGATGAATTATTTTTGCTAATATTTCCAAACCAGTAATGGTTCGTGGACTAGGCTTGCTAAAATATGCATTTGCATCAACAGCATAAACATTATCATTTTGTACCGCCCTTATAGACTTCCACTCTTTAGTTTTTGTAAGTTTTTGATATTCTTCAAGTGTACGATTTATTCCAAATCCACAAGGCATCAGTATTATAATATCAGGATCAAACCTTGCGGCTTCCTCAAGCTTCATTCTTCTTGAGGATTCGCCTGTCATACTAATTCCGTTTATTCCTCCTGCCATATCCACCATCTGCGGTACCCAATGACCTGCAGTAAACAATGGATCAAGCCACTCAACACAGAGTACTTTGGGTTTTGATTTTTTTGATTTGTTTTTTACATACTCTATACGTTTTTGTAACGAAGTAACCAAATTTTGTGCTTCTTTTATCTTGTCAATTCGCTTTGCAATTTCCAAAATGTTTAACAACATATCATCAAGATTATGAGGATCTAAGATAACAACTTCTGGTTTGTTGTTTAGGATAGAGACTGCTCTGTTGACTTCTTTTGTGAAAGGAGAACAAACCTCGCATAATCCTTGTGCTATTATAAGATCAGGATTTGCTTCCTTTAGGATTTTTTCATCTATCCTATAGATGTCTTTTCCTGTTTGCAATAGTTCCACAACTTTTGTGTCAATTTCTTTGCTGTCCATCTTTTGTGGATCAAATGAAGAATGTATTATGCGTGGTTTTTGTTTTGCATCGTCAGGAAAATTGCATTCATGAGTTACTCCAACTATTTGATTTTCTGCCCCAAGATCGTAAAGTATTTCCGTAACACTTGGAAGGAATGACACAATTCTTTTTGGTAGCAAATTGAATAGATAATTGATCGATGTTAGATTATAACATTATGCATCAAAAGCTAGCTTCTAGTTTGTGTTGATTCAATACCAGTACTTTTATGATATACAACATAAGAAAATGTATGAAAGCAAAGTTTAACAGTTCATGCACATCATGCGGTGAGCAAATAAAATCAGGAAAAGAGATAACAAAAGATCAGACAGGAAGATGGGTTCACAAACACTGTGCACCAGAAATTATTGATCTCCCGTAAACTATTGTAAGAATCTAGGAATCTTTTTTGCAATATGTGATAAGGAGACTCTACCAGGACCTGCCACAATTACAGATAAGACACCAGCAAGTAGTATCAAATCAAGTTCATAACCACCTTGTCCTGTAAGGCTTGCAGCATGTTTCACGTGAAATATTGCTCCCAGCATGATTATTGATAAAATCGAAGCAGAAATTCTTGTCAAAACTCCAACAATTAGAAGAATCCCAGATACAAATTCTGCAAGTGCAATTAGAAACTGCATCTCAGCTGGAATTCCTATTTGATTTAAGAATCCAATAAAACTAGGATCAAATTTTCCAAAGCCATGAACTATGAATATTGTACCAATAGATGCTCTTATTCCAAAATGAGTAATGTCGTGTAACTTGCTTTCTCCAATTTTTGCATCAGTCAATATCTAAAAATTTTTTTTATGACTTAAAAACCTGACTATGATATCTTTTTAGCAAAAGTCTCAAAATCAGACTCATACCAGATTGTTTTTGCGTCCTTGTATCCTGGCAATTTTGCATTTATGGCAATATGTGAAAAATTATTCTTTCCCATAGCGCCGTGCCAATGTAATTTTCGTGTAGGTATGTATACTGCGTCTCCTTTTACAAGACTAATTCTCCCAGTTTTTTTAATTTTAATATTAGAGCCAGTTTGTCTGGCACCATATATCACAAGTGTACCTTTACCGCCAGTAGGAATCAGTATTTGCCCAGCCTGATGATAGTGCAATTTTGTTCTTGCACCCTTTTTGAAAGATACATGATATATTTTCTCTTCTTTTGAGCGTATTATTTTTGATATGTCTTGTAGCACGACATGTCCTACGAAGTATTTTTTTGTTTTTTCCATCAGTTTTTTATTCATTTTCATTGTAAACACATTTCCTTTTTTCAATTAACAACCATGTTACATATATCATTAATAATACTTGGTAGTGAACACATGATTCTCAATGGTGAAAATTATCTCGGGTCTTTAAGTTCAGAGTTTTTGTTTATATTTTGACGAGGTGCTACTTATGCTCATGTTGCTCTCTCCTCCATATTCTGCCATTTGGCGTTCTCGTCAGATGATATTTAGTTAGATTATTGTAACCGTGTCATGATGTTCACAATATGAAACTACATCATATCGGAATTGTTGTACCAAAAATTCAAGATTCACTAGGCGAGATCACAAAGTATATCAAATTTGAAACAATCGGACTGCCAACTCCAGTAGGTAGTCAAAAGGTAAACATTTGTTTTTTGAAGATAGGTGAGCCGTTTTTAGAATTAATTGAACCTATCGAGAAGGAATCTCCAGTATTCGAGTTTGCAAAACAAGGTGGAGGAATTCATCATCTTTGTTTTGAAGTCAAAGACATTCACAGAGAACTCGATATCATGTCACAGAAAGGAGCCAAAGTTTTAGTAAAGCCAGTTATTGGTTTCGATGATAGATTAATTGCCTTTGTTGATCCTAACATGAAAAACACTAAATGCGGATTAATTGAATTACTTGAAGCAAAAAACTAATGATGCTTTGATGTCATTGTCTTAATTTTAGTATCTTCCCTAGCGTGACTGTATCAAGGTTTGATCTTATTTTCCCTGTTTTGATACCATTGTTCCATTCATTCACCTTGTCAAATTTATTTTTATTATGTATAACACTTAATGCTAAATTTTTGTCAACCTTCCAATATTCTATCAAAGACTGGATAGTATATTGTAAATCAGAATCTTTGAGTATAGGCCAGTATCTGCAAACTAGATTTTCTATAGACATGGGTGCTAATCCAAGACGTTTTCTTAGTATAGCTAAAAGTTCTGTGATTCTATGGGGATCTTCTAGTGCATCCAATGAGACAGATATTATTTTTCCTTCTTGGTTACTTTTCCCACTTTGAATAAAACTTAGTTTAACTGAATCCACCTTGCCTGTGATGGTTATTTGATCATTGCCTTGTTCTATTTTTCCTCCAAGTTCGGTTATCATTGCAGTAAACGCATCTATACGTTCATTCTCAATTTTATCAAGCGATATTATGGATGATTCTGTTTTCTCATCAACTACTACATCAATTGTTTCAGCAGATCTTTCAAGATCTATTTTAGCAGACATAAGAACGGTCTTTACTAGTTCATAATCTTCTTCGTCAAAACTCAAAAACCCTGTTATTTTCTCACCTGATTTGAACCTAAGAAGAGTAGTGAAAATTTCATCTGGAAGATTCTCCAAGTATTCAGTTTTTACAAATCCAAGTTGATTTTTTTTATCTGTCTGCCATAATGCCTTTGTAGGCTCAAACTGTGTTACTGCGATGTTATATGCGGCATGTTTTTCTATTGGAATTAACGTTGGTTTTCCTTCACTTGATATAGTACGAAAATATTTTTCAGTTTCAAGATCAGTTGATTTTAGCACTGTGCCAAGTTTTACTTTGGCTGCAAACTTTTTTCCTGATACATCAAGTGGCTTCCAGACATGTGCGTGTGGATCAAACTCTTGCCAAGACTCGTGTGGGGAAAGTTCGATTTCAGATAATTCCCCAAGTTTTCTTACCTCAGGTTTGTACAGTTTTGATAAAATCTTCACATGATCTTCCAGAGTATGAACCGTAACACCTACTCCCCATAGAGAATTAAGAAAACCCTTACGATTAGATTTATCCAGAATGCAAGTCCAACGTCGGTTTACTAGTTTTGGTCTGACGTTTAATCCATTAAGGATGCGGTCTATCTTGTTTTGTTGTGTAAAGTGAATCGAACTTGTCTTTGTGAAAGTACCCTTGTAGGTCTCACAAAGGTTAGGCATTCCTCTAAAGAAACATGCGTCACAGTATTCAATTGGATCCAATTTCAATTAACCTTCATTTGGGATTAAACTGTGAAAATCTCCTATATTCATGTATACATTGACTTCAGTTTAGCAATGTTTTTTATTTCAGGATAACATTTTGATGAGATGGTAGATCTTTCTCTAAACGACAAGATGATCCTGCTTCAGTATGCCATAAATAAATATGAGATAGAAAATATCCTAATTGAAAAACTCAAAGACATTCTTTCACAAAAAGATATCGATAGAACACTAGATACTTTGATTGGTACTCAAAAGGTTCGCCGAATAGGTCCAGACGTTTTACAAAACAATATCAGTCATACAGGCGAGCTTCCAGATTTACCAGATCATTTGAAACCCATTGTGGGTAAACTATAAACTAGGTTTTATTAGCAAATAGCATCACTGAGAAATTGTTTCACGAATCAAGGGAAAATATGATTCGATTATCTCACCAATCATCATCATTTCTTCAGCAGTGGCTTGACGCTGATATTTCAGTTTGAATGCAGTCATGGTACTTCCCAAAATCTGGCCAACGATACTGCCATACAGAAAGTCATCATCATATTCAAACTTCCATTCTTGCTTTAATTTTGGATATTCTTGTTTTAGTGTAGGAATGCTTATGACTATAGAATGAATGCTTTCCTCAATTATTTTACGAAAATCGGGTGTTAACGACATATTAGTGATTTTGTCTTACATTAAATTAAACTTAGTCAAGTAATGAATTAAAATTGATTCTGAATTAAAATAAAAAAGATATGAATGGAGTTACTGTTCTCCAATCAAAAATATTACATTTGCAGTGGTTGTGACATCTTGTTCAGATTGGAAGATAGGCACAGAAGCCTTTCCACCAACTGCCACATCTGCACGTGCGTATTCATAATAGATTGGCGGAGGCGGATAACCAAAGTCTGATAACGACACTAGTTTTACTCCAATTATCTTCTGTCCCAGAGGAACCAATGCTTTTTCAGCTTTTGATTTTGCATTCAATACTGCATTTCCAATAAGATCATCTTGCACGGCAAGTTGCTTTTCTGGCGAGAGTGCAAAGTAGACGCTATCTACTCGGTTTGCTCCTGCTTGTACTGCAGCATCAATAATGTCTCCACCTATGGTAAGATTTTCAGTTTTTACCGACAAGATGTTAGACACTCTATATCCAGTCAGTTCTGATCTTACATATACTCCGGTTTTTGGATCAGTGATGCTGTCATAGACAGGATAGATGTTAAAGCTTGAAGTGCGTATTTCATCTTCTGCAATTCCAAGCCTTTTGATCGCATCAACAACTTTGTTCATTGCATCATTGTTTGCGTCAATTGCTTCAGTTGCAGTCTTTGCTTGTGTCTCTACACCAAACTGTATGTTCAAAAGATCTGGATCAACTGATGTAGTTGCAGTTCCAGTTACCGAGATTGTTTTTTCTCTTGATGGCGGTATGACCTGTTGAGCAAAGGCCTGATTTTCAGATGTCTGCATGCTAGCAACATGTGAGCTTGCAATTATTGCAATAGCTGCAAATGCTACCAATACGATTTTGGTTGTGTTTGTTGTCATTACAACCAGTATAGTTAACAGTGTTTATAGGCTTTGATTAAATTTCATTTTAACTTAATTTTTTGCTAAAAAATTATAAAATAAAATCAATTATTCAGTATTTTTTATTTTTTATCTTATTACATGAAAATCTAATTTCAAAAATCGTTATAGAATTAATTTTGTTGTCTTAAAATTGTATTCTTTTTTCTTCGAAGATAGAACCTTGTTATCAAAAATCCGCCTAGAAATATTACTGCACCGCCTGCTAATGCAATTAAAATCATAATTGGTTCACTTGCAAAAATTGACGGTTCTGGAATTTCTCCACCATAACCTACTGGAGGAGTAGCTGAGAGCGCAGATTCAGTAGATTCAGTAGCTTTCATCATCATTTGTCGTCCATCTACTGCTTCTGGCGGAACTACATCCTGATTTGTAGCACTATTTGTAGATTTTTGCATAGCATAGATTATTGGTGCGCTAACAGCTAAAGCTATAAAGCTTGCCATGTATTGACGTAGTTTTAACAGGACAGATTCTCTTCGCGGGTTTGAATTGTTGCCACTATTTACTGGTTCTTCGGGCGGAATTATTACAAGAGCAGTCTTAACAGGGCCATAATATTTCATCTGTTTATTTTTTGAGCTTAATTCTATTTTTTCTACTTTGACCAATCCAACGCTTAGTAATCTGTTAATATGCCAATTAATTAGTGGTAGTGAAATGCTTAGTGCCTTTGCCAGATCATTAGGGCTTACAATTCCCTGCGATATTTTACCAAAAATAGCTCTGCCTGTATCATTAGCAAGTTCTTCACCTATGATTTTAATTCGTTCATCTTCTGTACTTATTATTTCAAGATATTCTTCAGCTTTAACTGATAGATCAGAATCTGGAATCTTATCGCCGTTATTTTTAGACATCATTTTGCTATCGTGCCGTTCAGTTTAAAATATGTTCGTTGTAGATATGATAATTTCGAATCTATCATGCACAGACTTTAAGTATCAATATTGAGAAATTGCATCTTATGTGTGAGACAATTGATGAGATTCAAGCAGCACAACTAGCTATGGTACTGGCACGCGCTCGTCAACAACGAACATCTGACAAACCCAGAGAAAAACCCTTGGCAGCAGTAACACAGTAGAATCATGAAAAAATGTGTCATTTGTGGCTGCAAGGATCATCGTTTAGTGGGTTGCTCTATGCACTGGTCAAAGCGCTGCAGTTGTCATAAAGAAAAATAAAATTGTGAATTTTAGCAGTTGTTAATTCGTTTGCTTATGAAATAGTTACTTTGCCTGTCATCCAAGGATGTACAATGCAATAGTAATCAGATTTTCCAGCTTTTGAGAAAGTATAGGAAAATGTTTTACCAGGCGCAATAATGCCGCTGTCAAAAGTTCCATCAGCCGTAGCATCCTTTCCACTTGTAACTGTGTGAGCTGCAGTGTCATCATTTTTCCATATAACTTTGGATCCCGTCTTTACTTTTGCTTCAAATGGCTTGTAACATCCCTTTTTTGCTTCACAGCCAGGAGTTGAAGTGCCTTTGATTATGGATACTTTGGTTTCAGTTGTTTTTGCAGTTACCTTTTTTGCATCGGTTTTTTTCTTATCAGAAGGTTTTGTCGTTGCTGCAAATGCATCGTCCATTAACGAACTACTAACAACACCAAATAGCAATGTGAAAATTACGATTGTCAATATTGTTTTTGTGTTCATACGCTTTGGTTTTTTTCATTCCATTTAAAAGGATTTAGAATTTATTTTACAGTATAAATAATCTGATAATCTGCTTAATGAATTAAATACTAGGCTTTTGCCTTTTCTGACTCTGCTTTTAGTTGTATTATAGATCGCAAGATCAGACTAGACAGACCAAGATTTGCAGTTAGAAATCCCGCAGTCTCTTCTAATGCATTTTTGCCTCGATACCCCTCATCATACATCATCTCAATTTCTCCTTTGTCAGTCTCAACTTGAACTGTCATCAAAGAATATGGACCTAGTTTTTTGTCGTGTTTTTGGATATAGAGACACAATTGTATTTTTTTTACAGTAAAGCTCTGTTCTACAAAATTTCCACCTGACAATAAAACAATTGTTTTGTCGGGCAATCGGTTTATTCTTTGCGGATTGATGACATCTATTACTTTCATTAGTTAATCAATCGTCAATCTGACTAAATAGCATTATCATCATACTAATTGAATTTTAGACGCAGAATCAGCCTTTTTCTTTATTATAAATTTCGTAAGAAATTTTTTCAAGTAATTTCATTTTTGATTTTAGTGCTTTTTTATCATGTTCATAGTTTTTCTTTTCCACCAGAGTTTGGAGACGCATCAATTGTTCTATTGTTAGAACCCTTAACCCTTTTTTGGATACAATCTCAAGAAGCATCAGTCTTTCTTGATCATCATCTTCCAAAAAATTTGACATAATATCACATAGTATGATTGTCTAAAATTCTTTTCTTGTTCTTTCCAGGAACTTTGAGTATATTCTTATTCTTTCAAGGGTTTGTGCAAGTTTCATTTGTGTTCCAGGAGTTGGATGCATCTTAAAGAAGCGTCTTATTTCTGGTTCTTTTTTGTTATCATACACTACAGCTATGGAACCTACTACTCTGTTTATGAGTGGACTGCCAACTCCAAATTTTTTCACGATCTGTTTCCAGTTCTTTTGTACCCATGGCCAGACAAGTTTTCTGCCATACGGGTTTGCCGCTACACGCATAATTGGTAGGTGAAGGTTTTGAGAACGTACTTCTTTTGTTAAAACAAACTTTAGTGTTCTTGCAAGTAATCTCTTATCTTGAAAAGTTGACAGTGCTCCAAGGAATCTCAATTTCTCTTCTTGCATAGTTGCTTTTCTGAATTGTTTTAGGAGGATTTCGTAAGTTTTGTTATCTCCACTCCATGCTACAAGTGAGTATATCACACCACGAAGATCTGGACTAAGAGAATCTGGTTTTCTCAAAAACTCGTTGAAGCGTTTCTTTGCTTCATCAAGTATTTCTTCATCTCCCAATCTGCCAAGTGAACCTATGACAAGACTTCGAAGAAGTGCAGTTGTGTGTTTTTCTCCTCCTTTTTTCTCCCAGCCAAGTCTGTCGAATAATTTTCCGAAGTATTCTCTGTTGTATTCTTTTATCTCATTCCAAAAAACTTCACCTGAAGTTACTAGATATAGAAAGTCTAAGCTTCCAGCTAGATCTGATGAGACAAGATAATCATCTTCATCAAAGTACGACCTTGCAAATTCAAGGAAATCCTTTATGGAGATTTGATCGGATATGCATAATGCAAAAAGGTCATGTTGCAAACCCCAACGATCTGTATTACTTAGAGTTTTTTGTTCCACTAATTCCTTAAATTTCTCTAGGATGTCATCACCATACTTTACTCTGTACATGCCCATCTGGCCAGCATTTAGTTTAAACCAATCAGCTTCTAAGGTAACTGTCTCTGATTGTCTTGTCATAAGTTTGAAAGTGAGATCATCATGAGTTTTAATAGAAACTGGGATTATCCAACTTCCTTTCTGAGATTTTCCATCTTTTTCAGCAAGATATCTTTTTTGTGTGAGCAAAAGTTTAGAATCTTTTGCAGTAGCCTCAATTATCGGATATCCTACTTGTCTTACCCAGCTGTTCATCATTTTTCTAACAGGTTTTTTTGAAACGCTTTCTAGTACATTCCAAAGGTCTTCGGTTGTAGCATTTCCATACTTGTGTTTTGTTAGATAGTTTTTCAATCCCTTACGGAAGTTTTCTTCCCCCAAAAAGTTCTCAAGCATCCTAAGTACAGAACCACCCTTGTTGTAGCTAATCTCATCAAAAATTTCTCTAACCTCAGATGGTTTGTTTACCTTAACATCAATTGGATGTGAAGATTTTAGTGCATCAAGATTCATAGCTCCGCTAGTTTCACCAATTAAGAATTGATCCCACAAATCCCAGTGAGGATAGTATTTGTGAACTGCTTTTGTTGCCATAAAAGTTGCAAAGCTTTCGTTAAGCCAAAGATCATTCCACCACTTCATTGTAACAAGATTACCAAACCACTGGTGTGCAATTTCGTGCGATATTACCTCTGCAATGTGTTGCTTTGTTTCAGTAGAAGATGTCTTTGGATCGTACAAAAGTATGGTTTCTCTAAATGTAATTGCACCCCAATTTTCCATTGCTCCTGATGCAAAATCAGGAACTGCAATCATGTCAAGCTTTGGAAGTGGATATGGAATCTTAAAGTAATCTTCATACCACTTGAGGAATTGTTTTGTAAATTGTAATGATAGTTTGCCTAAGTTTTTCTTGCCTTTGGTTGTAATAATTCTTATCTGTGTTTTTCCAAGCCTGCCTTGTAGGAATTCAAGATCACCCACACTCACATAGAGCAAATAGGTAGACATTACAGGAGTACGACCAAACTTGAAGAGTGTTTTTTTGCCAATTTTTTTCTTTGATATTATAGGCATGTTGGATATTGTAGTAAGATTACTTTCTGCAATTATAGAGACATCAAAAGTTGCCTTGGCTTCAGGCTCATCCCAGCACGGAAATGCACGTCTTGCATCTGCAGCTTCAAACTGAGTACTTGCCATGAATTTTGTGTTGCCTTGCTTGTCTTTGTACTCGCTTTTATACAGCCCAACAAGTTTGTCATTTAAAATTCCAACAAAATCAATGAAAAGATCTGCTGTGCCTCTGATTTTTTCTGGAATGATGATTATTAGTTCTTCATTTTTTTCATCCAGGTGTACTTTGGCTTTGAGAGTTTTCCCTTTTGATACTACATAACAATTTTTTATTTTAATTTCAGCAGAGTTTAGAATGAGCTTGTTTGTAGGTTTAACAATCTCAACTGATATTTTTTCTTTTCCTAAGAAAGTAAAATTTTTAAAATCTGGTTCGAATATAATATCATAGTTTTTTGGCAAAACTGGCCTCATGAAACTCTGTTTAATTTATTGGGTTAAGTAAGTCTATCGACATCGTTACCAAGGCTCTTTTGATTTGTTCATTTGTTGTATCCATGTATTACACGATCAGAGTAACTGTATTATAAAAGAGCAGTTTCATGTTTCCTTTCTAGTCGATAAAAATAGATTTTATTCAATTTTTGTACGCACAATTAACAAATTAAATATTATTTTTGACGAGTTATTCATGGCATTTGTTAGATAGGTAAACAGTGTGCATGAGATGTTTTTATCATCAATTTGTATTTGTGTTTTTACAGGAATTTCCTGAAATTCAGTATTTGGTCCAAGCATCATTTTGGAAATAAACGGTACTAACGACATGTCGTGTATTGTTCCTTTAATTTTGTATTCTTTGTCACTTACGGAATATACGCCGCCTCTAATAGTAGGCTTGTTTACTGGCATTGGTGATTTGGTGACAGTGACATCTTCTAAAGAATACACCTTATTTTGATAGTGAAGACTATATTCACGTTTTGTGGCATCTTGCATTAGTTGTAATAAAATAGTTTCATTAAGACTCATTGTGTATTTTTGTTTCTATGTTTTAATTTAATGTTACCCGTTGTATGATAACATCTGTTTTAATTTTATTCTTCTTCTGATTCATCTACGTCTTCAGACTCTTCTTCTGATTCATCTACGTCTTCAGACTCTTCTTCTGATTCATCTACGTCTTCAGACTCTTCTTCTGATTCATCTACGTCTTCAGACTCTTCATGTGTTGCCATCTTCTTTTCATCAAGGCTTTCTTTTGCTTCTTTTATCAACATCTTCGTGGTTTCTCTGTTTTCTTTGAATAGTTCCCTGATTTGGTTTCTCATTTCTTTATAGAATTCCTTAATTTCATTTAAGCTGGTTTTGCAATCGTCTCGTGCTTGCTGTCTATTTTCTGGAGATGTGTTTTGAATATTTTCTCGACATTCTTTAATTGCATTAATTGTTTCATCTCTTTGTTGTTTGAAAAGAAGAACTGCTTCGTGCACGAGTGCCGAAATATCTTGTTCTGACTTGACATCTTCAGGCATTTCTTCTGGTTCTTCGGTAACACTGACTTGCTCTTCTAGTTGAACAGATTCGTCTGTTGTTGTTCCATTAGTCTGACTGACATTTACACTAACCTCATCTGTAATCTGTGCTGATTCCGTACCATCGCCACCAGTTTGGTTTGCATCTTGGGCTGAAATAGTTACTGGGATTAATAAAGCTCCAGTCAATAGAAGTGTAAATATTGCAACAGCCACAAATTTCATTATTGAACTGATTAATTGTAATAGAATTTAAGAATATCGTATGAAGTATATGAAACTAAACTAGATGGATTGTGGTTGTTGCGCACTTTCTTTTTTGTAACTTGATTTTAACCAAAGTGGTGTAATTATCGTAGTTACTGCTACCATTATCACAATAGTAGAGTAAACGTTTGATGTAAGAACTCCTGACGCCACACCAACACCTGCTACAATTAACCCAACTTCTCCTCTTGAGATCATTCCTATTCCAACTTGCATTGATTTTCTTTTGTCTTTAAGAAATAGCATTGCTGGCAATCCACATCCAAAATATTTTGTTGCTACAGCAATAACAATAATGATGCCACTTAGCATCAAGACTTCTGCATTAATTCCTCTAAAGTCAACTTGCGCACCAATAAATGCAAAAAATAACGGTGCAAAGATGAGGCCTAGTTTACTGACATAGTGTTCGATTTTTTCAAATACCTTGCTTGATGACAAAGCCATTCCCACTGCAAATGCACCAACGATTGGTGAGAGACCGATCATTCCAGCTAATGCAGCTGCGCCAAAAAATAATGCTGTGGCAATTGCTTCAATACTACCTTCTGCTTTCCACATTTTTCTTGCAACTATTCTTGGTATGATTATCAATGAACCAATTAGTAGTGCTGCAAAGAATCCAAGCACCTGCAAAATTACAATAACAATATGAATCGGATCAATCTCAATGGCACCGTCCGCTCCTGCACCAAGAGAACTAACTACAGATAATACTGCAATAGCAAGTATGTCATCTATTATTGCAGCTCCAATGATTAACCGTGCTTCTGGAGTTTGCAATTTACCAAATTCTCGTAGAACTTGAACTGAAACCGCAATACTTGTTGCTGTAAGAGCAGTAGCAATAAGCATGGACTGAAAAGCATCAAATCCAAACAATCCAAAAACAAAAAATCCTACAAAAAATGGTATAACCACACCACATGTTGCAACTACAAAGGAGGATTTACCACCACGAAGAAATTCTTTTGGAGTAACTTCAAGACCTGCTATGAAAAGAATTACAATTGCACCAATTTCTCCCAAGATTCGCAGCTCGCCGTCTATCTTTATCAATGGTTGACCATCAAAAACAAAAAATGAGCCAAGAGCAAATGGTCCCACTATCATACCTGCCAAAAGCTCGCCTAATACTATTGGCAGTTTTAATCTAAGAAAGAGTTCAGCCATAAGCTTGGCTGCAAAAAGCAAAATCCCTACGCCAATTATGGTTTGAATAAAATGGGATTCAATTGCCAACTAGATTTCACCACATAATGAAAAGATGAAGATGCTCAATATAAGCTGGGTCAAAGATAAAAAACCAGATGGAGAATTTTGAGTTTCTCACCATTGATAAGGAGAATAACCTTAAAGTAAGTATGTTAGTTCAGCAAATTTATTGCCAAACAGGCTTTCATTTAGTTTAGATAAAAAATTAATTTCTCTAGTTATGATTGTATCAGTTATTGCTCTTGTCACTAGTGCTGTATTGAGTTTTAACTTTGCACAAAATACTCTCAAAGAAGGAGTAGAAAATCAATTAGTTAGCGAAGCAACAATAAGAGGAGATGCACTTAGAGCGTTATTTTATACTAGAATCAAAGACATGCAAATCTTAGCCACTGCACCAATGATACATAATCTAGTCAGTGAACTAAATGGTGTTGCTCATGATGAACCTAATTTGGAATTAAAAATAAGCGAGAAGAGACGCGATTTTCAAACTGAAGTAAAGGCATTTCGCGAGTTGGTGGGGTATTCAATTGGTTTTGTAGATGTAAAAATTATTGGCAAAGATGGAACTATTTATTTTTCATTAGGTAGAGTTACAGAAGAAAATTTTTCAGGTGATCCAAGATTTATCCGAGGTTTAACTGGACCGTTTGTAGAATTAAAACCAACTTTTCAGGGTGGGCATGAAATGGTCATAGTAACGCCAATTTTTGGACCAGAAAGTTCACAACCAATTGGAGTATTAATTGGAGAGACCAGTACTGTAGAATTAGATAAGATTCTATTAACTAAGAGCGGCTTGGGCAAGACAGGCGGAGTATATCTCGTAAACAAAGATCGTGTGATGATTTCAGAATCGCGATTTGTAGAAGATGCAGCGTTTCGTCAAGTAGTAAATACTCCACCGGTATCAACATGTTTTGAACAAGGTAAGAGTATGGGTGGGTTGTACATGACTATAGAGAAGTTCCAATCAATGGTTTTTCTTATTGCGCAAAAGACTTGGGATTTGTCTTGCTTGCAGAAAAGGAAGAATCTGAAACATTTGAACCTGTATTAATTCTTCAAAACAAGATCTTTCTTGCAGGAATTGTGATAACAATCGTGATGGTAACACTTGCCTATATCTTGTCAAAGCGTCTTTCAAGACCAATAATCAAGCTACGCGATGCTGCAAATGAGATAGCAAACGGAAACTTTAACATTAGAACCAACATAAAAAGAGACGATGAGATAGGACAACTCTCCTCATCCTTTGATGCAATGGCAAAAAAAATACAAGAATCATTAATTGCCATCAGACAAAGAGAAGACATCATAAAACAACAGCAAGACGTACTGTTACAATTTTCTGATCAAAGTGAAAATTATTTTGTTTGTTTTCTTGACGTCATAGAATCAACCAAACTAACTTCCAAGTTAACAGATTTGGAATCAAGCAAATTCTACAGTATTCTTCTTAATTCAATGGCCACGATAATTAGAGATCATGGTGGAATAGTTGTAAAAAACATTGGTGATGCATTATTGTTTTACTTTCCAAAAACAAATACACAGAACAATGATACTATCAAAAATGCATTAGAATGTTGTTTGAAGATGTGTGAATTCAATGATCAGATTAACAAAAAAATGCAAGAAGAAGGATTGCCTGCATTTGATTATAAGATTAGTGCAAACTATGGTTCTGTAAGGATAGCAAAAATGGCTACCTCCGCTATTGATGATATTTTTGGTTCTACAGTAAACAAATGTGCAAAGATTAACCGATTTGCACCACCAAATGGATTAGTTATAGGTGAAGCATTGTATGAGATCATAAAATCTTTTGATTCATACAACTACAGATTAGTAAATGGTGAATCAGGCACACAAGAATACGGTGCAGTGTATCAAGTAATACGAAAGTAATTTTCTACATACCTCAAGTATTAATTACATGCAGTGCAAAAGCTTAACATGGAATTTATCAAGGTAGAGGAACCTGACTTAAAAAAATCAATAGTCATAGCTGCCATGCAAGACATGGGAAATGTAGGAAGCATAGTAGTTGATCTTATCAATGATAACCTCAATACGCGTCTCTTTCGTTATATTTCGTCTTCATATCCTCCATACGTTGTTGATAAAGGCGGCTACATTGATTTTTACCAAGAAAAATGGGAGTATAGATACGGCAAAGACATCATAATCTTTGGAGGAGGGAGAGGTCAGCCAGAAAACAACGAAGACCTATACAAACTATGTCAAGATGTCATAGATGTCGCCAAAAGATACGATGTAAAACTAATCTATACGCTTGGTGCGTTTCATACAAATCATGTTTTAGGTAAAAATCCAAGAACATTTGTTACAACAACGTCTCCTGAACTGACTGAGCAAGTTAATAAACTTGGAGTAGACATAACTCCGCAACAGTCACTAATAACAGGATTCAATGGTTTGATTCTTGGATTTGCAAAATCAAATGACATGCAAGGTATTGGATTGTATGGTGAGATAAACGATCCACAAATACCACAATATCGTGCTGCAAAAAGTGTGTTGCAAACTTTGGAGAGATTAACGTATCAAAAGTTTGGAAATCTTGATGAGCTTGATTTAATGGCAGATGCTGTTGACAACGAAATCCACAAGTGAAAAGAATAATTTCTACGCGGCTGTTATATACAAAAGTTGTTTTAATGACAACATGAGTATGACAGCGTGGAAATGTTACACATGTAATCTGACTTTCAAGCGAGAGTCACATGCTGTCTTACACAAGGATCTCTCAAAGCACAATGCACAACCAATAGAAATAGCTACGGCTCCCTAAATTTCAAATTCATTTATCAGAATACAAAACTAAGAGAGTTTGTTTTTGGGTAATAAGGTTATGCCACTAAATAAATAAGACATTATATGCGATCTGCAGATTAGGTCGTTTATGATTCGTTTTGTTAAATCTGCACACTATGTTGCAACACGCAAAAATCTTTCTTCTATCTCAGTCCAGTTGACAACATTCCACCATGCTTCAATATAGTCAGCACGTCTGTTTTGATATTTCAAGTAATATGCGTGCTCCCAAACATCCAAACCCAGAAGCGGGATTAATCGAAGGGTCCATGGACTGGTTTGATCAGGCATTGCCTTGAATTCTAGTCTAGAGTATGTTTGATTGTAAACTAGCCACCCCCAACCGCTTCCTTGAATGGCTAGACTTCCTTGGGAGAATTTTTCTTTGAATTCTTTGAAGCTGCCAAAATAAATTTTGATTTCGTCTGCTAACCTTCCACCAGGTTCACCACATCCGTTTGGCTTTATACTTTCCCAGAACAGTCGATGGTTATCAAATCCACCACCATGAAAATTTATTGCGCTTCGTGCATATTCTGGAATGGTAGTCAAATCAGATAAAATTGCAGTGATGTAATTTTTGTGTGAAAGTGCGTTTATGCTTTCAAGTGCGGCGTTTAGGCCGTTTGTATAAGCTTGGTGATGTTTTGTGTGATGTATCTCCATAGTTTTTGCATCAATGTATGGCTCTAATGCGTCGTACTTGTAATTCAGTGGAGGAACTTCGTATTTGCCCATATGATTTGTAATTTACCCTAATGTGCTTTTAAAATAATGGCATGACCCTCTTGCAGAACGCGGGGAGATTACCACCCATGAATCAGCGCCATCGCGCTATAGATTTCTTGTATGTGTTCCGCGGGGCCACGCTACTTCAATCCATTACTCTGACAACAAATGTCATTAGTACTATAATGTCATCTCAGATATTTAAGATCTATTTGAAAAAAATCTATCGATCAGTGATTTTAAGTGGACTTATTTCAAGATATTTCTTTTATAGGAGAAAACTATGTCGTAATTATCAAAGATCTTCTAATTTTTAGGTTCTGTGTCTTCGTTGGGTGTTCTGAATGGTTGTTGATTTTTGGTTGTTTATATTTTCAAAGTCATGTGAGGTTTTACAAAGTTGTACTATATTTCACATCATGAGCGTTTTCTGCTCGTTTTTATGCCTAGAGAGATTGTTGTAATATACAAATTATGAACAAGCCATAAAAATAGGCTGTTAAGATTCCAAGTATGAAAGCGCCATTAGCCGTTATTTTCTCGATTATGTTACTGCTTCCAGCTCAGGCCTTAGCACAGACTTCACAAGCAGTAGTACTTTTGGACAATTACGGAACTCATTCTATTGGGGAACGCATTTTTGTTTTTGGCAAGATAACAAATATTTTATCAGACAAATTTTTGGTAATGCAAATAGTAAATCCAAATAATGACTTGTGCCAAATCCAACAGTTAACACCACTGTCTAATGGACTTTTTATAACAGAAACAATTCCTCTTAGCGGCAAACTGTGTGGAATTGCCGGTCAGTACACAATCAAAATGGATTATGGTGATTATAGTAGCACTTCAACTTTTGAAGTACTTTCAAAGAAACATACTGAAAAAACTTTAGAAGGATACCTTGATTCAGCGTTCAGTATTGTTTCAGAAAAAATTAGACTGGCAAAAGAAAAGAACCTTGACATCGGGGATGTAGAATCAAAATTAGAATCTGTTAAATTACAAGCGTCAGCAGAATCACTTTTGTATCTAAAAGATTTGTTTGTTGATCTCGAAATGATATCATTTGGTGAAGAAGATCTTTTTGATTTAGATGCAATGACAAGAGAACCAATCAATTCAATTTTGGAATACTCTACGCAACTCTTGTCAGACAACAAGATAACAGTAGAAATCGATAGCAATGCCAAGAGAGAGATTTATGCTGCTGTGTTTTATTCTAAAATTGGTAAAACACAAGATAGTATAGAATCAATCAATGAGGCTGTAATACTACTTACAAACTCGGATCCAATAAAAGCACCAACAAAAAGAAACTTGAGCTTTGCAGAGCTTGAAGAGTTGGTGCTAAACCTAATGACTAAAAATACTTCTTTGATGAGTCGAGGTCTACAGGAAGAACTTGCGTTCATTTTTTCCAGAGGC
>Ga0247727_10006199_pt1 | contig 23652 bp, 29 predicted proteins | sample WisWelCaveWW1625_FD_202498 | JGI IMG/M metagenome (GOLD analysis project Ga0247727, IMG submission 202498) | Biofilm microbial communities from Wishing Well Cave, Virginia, United States - WW16-25 | ecosystem: Environmental > Aquatic > Deep subsurface > Groundwater > Cave microbial mat | place...
TGCCGCTACGCTCGTCGTCGCGCTGGTTTGGAGGATCGAGACGGTGGCGAAGCGTCGAGCGATGGGGGCACTCGAGTCCGAGGTGCTCGAGCAGCTCTGGAGTCTGGGCCGGCCCGCGACGCCAAGCGAAGTGCTCGATGCGCTCGATGACGACCTCGCGTACACGACCGTGATGACGATCCTGAGCCGGCTGTGGGAGAAGGGTCTCGTGCGGCGGGCGCGCGAGGGTCGAGCGTTCGCGTACTCGCCGATCTTGAGCGAGGCCGAGCTCGCGGCGCAGCGGATGCAGGAGCAGCTTGCCGCGGCGCATGATCGGCCTGGCGCGCTGACGAAGTTCGCGGAGACGCTCTCGGCACGAGATGCGCGTGCGTTGCGTGCCGTGCTCGGGCGTTCGAGCCGGTGAACCACGATGCGCTCGAAGCGGGGCTCGTCGCAGGTGCCGTGATCGCGGGTGCGCTCGCCGGTGCCACGCTCGTCCAGCGTGCGTCGACGCCGCGGTTCACGGCGCGGCTGTTGAGCGTGCTGTGTGTGCTCAGTGCCGCCGCGCTCAGCTGGGTGCTGTTTCTCGTCGCGTCGGCCAACATCGTGCAGGTACACGGCGTCGCGGAACGCCTCCCGCTCTGCGGCGAAATATTGGCCCGCCATCGAGATGTCCCGACGCCGATCGGCGCGGGCGTGATCGCCCTCCTCGGTTCCGCTGCGGTCGGGGCGTTCCGAGCGCGGCGTGTTCAGCGCCGCTTGCGGGCGCTGCCAGGCGGTGCACCGGTCGAGATCGTGGCGTCTGACCGGCCGGCGGCCTTCTCGCTCCCGGGTCGCCCCGGCCAGATCGTCGTGACCACCGCGATGCTCGCGGCCCTGGAGGCTCCTGAACGCGAGGCACTGTTCGCGCACGAACGTGCCCATCTCCAACACGCGCATCATCGCTACGTCCGGGTTGTCGAGCTGTGTGGGGCCGCGTTCCCCGTGTTGCGGCCGCTCGGCCGCCGCGTGCGCTTCGCGGTAGAGCGGTGGGCCGACGAGGTCGCCGCGACCGCCATCGGCGATCGAGCCGTCGTCGCTCGCGCACTGGCAAAGGCGGCCATGATCGACACGACCGCCTCCGGAACGCTCGCGATGAGCGACTCCGGCGTCGTCGAACGGGTCGAGGCACTCTTGTGTCAGTCGCCCGCGCGCCCGGCGATTGCCCGCCCCTGGGCCGCCGTGACGCTGGCTGTGGTGTCCGGCGGGCTGCTCGTGTGGGCCGTGACGCTGCACACGTGGTTGAGCGGCTTGCTCGGACTGTGCACCCGGTAGCCCCCTAGTGGCGAGGTTGGGCCGGCCGCAGGCGTCGATCGTGCTTCGTTCCGGATGGGAGTGGGTCGCGGCCGAGGGCACCGTTGTACTTGCAGTTCCGGAGGACCGCCCGCCCCGCCCGCTCCGGTTCGACACGGCGCGGCTGGTGCGGCAGAACCCGAATGGCGCTCTGGAACGGTCGTGTCGCATCGTGCTTGTGGGACGGCGCAGAGTTGCGCTCCACGGCAGAGCGCAGCATCGCGAGGTACCGATCGGTCGTCATCGGACGCCGAAGTAGTCGGCCCCGCAACCATGCGACGAGCGCGACCGCGACGATCGCGGTCGCGATCACGACACGCGGGTGCAGGGCTGCGAGCGTGAAGTCCATGCTGCTTCGCACACTACGACAGTCTGTCGTGGATTGCAGCGTCGTGCGATCCCAGCTAGCGCCCGGCTACTACACAGGTTCGTAACGCGCGAGGCAGGTTGCTAGGTTGCTTGACGACCACGGTGGCGCGGCGTGACCGGTGATGGCCGGCGTACCTTTGTGACCACGAGCTCCGAACGACGCCGGAACTTCGTCGCGTGGGTCGCGCTCGCCGCGACGGCCGGCTTCATCGCCCTCGGGGCGGTGTACTGGGACGACGCGTGGCACACGGACCGGGGCCGCGACAACTTCTTCGTTCCCCCGCATGTCGCGCTGTACGGCGGAGTCGCGGTGCTCGGGATCCTGGTGTTGTGGCGGTGGTCGCAGACGCGTCGCGATGCGACGGCTGGTGACGCCACGCTCGCGTGGCTCGGTCTTCTCGGAGTCGTGAGCACGTTCGCGAGTGCTCCGGTCGACGAGGCGTGGCATCGCCTGTTCGGTCGCGATGCCGTGATCTGGTCGCCGCCGCACCTGCTCGGCATCGCCGCGACGTTCGCGGTCGCGATCGCGGGGGTCGTCGCCGAGCAACGAGGCCCAGCCGCGCTGCGGGTCGCGGCGAACGCGCTGGTGCTCGGCGCAGGCATGGTGCTCGTGATGGAGTTCGAAGCCGATGTTCCGCAGTTCAGTCCCCAGTTCTACCTGCCGGTCGCATGCCTCGTCATCGCGTTCGTCGCGCCGCTGATTCGAACCGTGGACCGACGTCCGGACGCGTTCTCGCGCGCGGTTGCGCTCTACACCGCGGCGCGGATCGGGATCGTGATCGCGCTCGCCGGACTCGGGTTCTCGACGCCGATCGTGCCGCCGTTGCTGCTCGTCGCGCTCGTGCTCGACCGTCTCGATCGAACGCCGCGCCGGCACCTCATCGTGTTTGGGGTCGTGCTCCCGGTCGTGATGCACCTCGTGTACCTGCCGTGGCTCGCAGTTGTACCTCACGGTGTCGACCTGACGACCGGTGAGGCCACCATGTCGCTCCTGGTGAGCATGCTGCTGGCGAACATCGCCATTGTCTGGTCTCGCGTGCGCCGCACCGCGGTGCTGGCGGTCGGCGCGATCCTCGCTGTTGCCCTGTCCGCGAGCTCGGCCCTCGCTCACGATCCGGGACAGGGCACCGAAGACGCCGCGATCGTGCTCACCGCCCGGACGCAGGACGAGCGTGCAGTGCTCGACGCGACCATCCTCGACGCGGACTGCGCGGAGTTCACGGTGAGCGCCCTCGTCGCCCGGCGCGCCGGCGAGGAACGCCGGATCGCGCTCGACGAGCTTGCCCCATGCCGGGCGACCGGCTCAATCACACTCCCGCGGCGTGGACGCTGGTTCCTCTACGTTGAGTACGTGCGATCCGGCCGCCACCTCGAAGCATGGATCTCGGTCGAGAGCCCGCGATCGACCGTGCGAGCAGTTCGCCGGCTCTACGCCGGCCCCGCGAACCGGGGAAGCGCCTGGGAGGGCATCGCTGGCATCGCGCTCTTGATGGCCGCGGCCGTGCTCGTCATACGAGCGCGGCATGTCGTCGAAACTCGGGCCGGCGCCGCGAGCGGCACATGACGGGGTCAGCTCACACGATCGAACAGCCCGAAGAACCACGTCGAAGCACCGCCGAGCAGGATCGCGAGGAACGCGTAACCCTCGCTGTGACCGCCCGGCAGGACACGCGCGAAGTCATTGATCATGAAGATCACGATTCCCGCAGCGACCATCAGCACTCCCGCCACTCGATGCCACACGGGACGCGTCCGGAGCTGCCGATCCAGCGGCGGCGTGTAACGACCCCGCGACCGACCGGGCTGTCGCTTTGTCACCACGATGTGCGACGCTACTACATGACGTAGTTGGCGTTCGTCGTCGCGATCGTGTTCTCGGCTTCGGCGAGTCGTCGACCGCTGGGCGGCGGCCGACCGGAACGCCCGTGATCAGCGGCACGAGCGCCCCGCGGCGCCTCACCACAGACCTTGGTCAACCGCCGAGCCAAACCACGGCAGTGGCGAACCGGGGTTCACTCGCCAGACTCGGGAAGGTTGCGTGCGCTCGCGACCACCAAGGGCTGCTCGACGTTGATGGCGCCCGTCCATCACGTAGGGCTGCCACGCCTCGACAGCCGGCCGCTCCAGTGCCCGCTGCGCCGCTTCGGAAGCCTGGGCGACGAGCGGCGCGATGGGTGTCACGTCGATGTATCGCCACAGGAACTCCGCGGGCGCGGGCAGTCGTAGCCGAGCCGATGACACGGCGCTGGTGACAACTGCGAGCGGTGGACGGGCAAGAGCCTGGCTTGCCCGAGCAGGACGTGTGGAGTCGCCCGGTGCCGAACCGCTCCCGCCCGACCCGCAGCTCGGCGTCTTCGGGCGCTTGTCCTGCAACGATCTGCCTCGGTAGCGCGCACAAGCACACCCGCGATGCTCGCCTCGCGTCACTCGTCGCCGTTGTGTCGGTCGGCCGGAAGCTCGATCTCGAACGACGCTCCGGTGCGCGTGTCGCGCAGCCGAAGCTCCCCGCCATGCGCTCGAACGATCTCGCGGGCGATGGCGAGGCCGAGTCCGGTCCCGCCCGTGTCGCGGCCACGGGCGTCGTCGAGTCTGGTGAAGCGCTCGAAGACGTGATCGCGTTGATCGGCTGGGATACCGGGTCCGTCGTCCGTCACGGCGAGGATCACGCGGTCGTCGTCGCGATGGAGTTCGACTGTGACGCGCGAGGCAGCGTGTCGCTCGGCGTTGTCGAGCAGATTTCGGAGCACGCGGGCGATGCCTTCGGGATCGACCATCGTTTGGACCGCGGTCACTCTGTGCGCGTCGATCCCAACCGCACCTCGGACGCGGATGCGGCGCACCTCCCGCAAGACGACGTCGTCGACGTCGCATGACTGGTGTGGCAGCGGCGCGTCGGTGTGATCGATTCGTGCGAGCGCGAGAAGGTCATCGACCAGCCGCTGGAGTCGCATCGTGTCGGCCAGCAGCTCGCCGGCGGTCCTCTCCCATGTGGTGCTGTCGTGGTGCGCGATGGCGATCTCGAGCTGTGTTCGGATCGCCGTGAGCGGGGACCGGAGTTCGTGGCTGGCGTCGGCGACGAACCGTCGCTGTTGTGCCACGGCGGTGTCGATTCGGTCGAGCATTGTGTTCATGGTCGTGGCCAACTCGGCGATCTCGTCAGCCGTGTTCGGGCGCCGGAGCCGCTGGTGCAGGCTGTGCGCACTGATGTTCTCGACCTCGGCCCGCATGCGATCGACGGGACGAAGCGCGCGGCCGACCATGATCCAGGCGATGAGCGCGACCATCGTCACGAACGCCGGCAACCCGACGGCGAGTGAGCCGGTCAGCGACGCAACGGCATCCTCTGCAGGTTCCATGCTCTGGCCGACGAGCACGGTGTAGTCGCCGTTGGCCGTGCCGACTCGACGAGCCACAACCTGGAATGCGCCGTCTCCCACCGGGGTATGTTCGATCCGGCTCGTGGCGTTGCCGTCGGCGGCTGGGTCGAGGTCGACGATGAGTTCCTCGCCGGCGATGTTGGGGCTCGCGCGCACGACCGCGTCGCGTTCGTCGGCGATCTGCGCGAATGCTTCGTCCTCGACCGGAACCGCGACGCTCGCCGGGAGCGCGCCGCTCTGCAGCTCTGCGACGAGATCATCCGCCCGCAGCCGAGCGGTGGTCGCGATCCCGTGTTCCCAGGACTGTCGTTGCTGGGCGATGAGGAACCACGCGCCGAGCGCGAACGCGATAGCGGCCACACACGCGGCTCCGAGAGTGGTTCGCGCTCGCACCGAGCGAAGGCTCCCGAATCGGATCATGTGCGCCCGTTGACGCGGTAGCCGGCGCCGCGGATCGTCGCGATCGTGTTGGTCCCGAACGGCCGGTCGATCTTCTGGCGGATCCGCTTGACGTAGACCTCGACATTGTTCGGGTCGCCCTCGAACTCGTAGTCCCAGACGGCCTCGAGGATCTCGGTCTTCGTCACGACCTCATCCGCCCGCCGCAGCAGGTACTCGAGGACGGAGAACTCGCGCGTCGTGAGCTCGACTTCGGTCTGGTCGTGCCAGACGCGTCGGGCGGCGGGATCGAGTCGCAGGCCCGCCACCTCGATCACGGTCGGACGGACGTTGGCGCCACGGCGCAACAGCGCGCGAAGACGCGCCTGGAGCACCACGTACGAGAACGGTTTCGACAAGAAGTCGTCGGCGCCCGTGTCGAGCGCCTCGGCCTCGTCGTACTCGCCGCTCTTCGCGGTGAGCATCAGGATCGGCGTCCAGTTTCCTTCGTTCCGCAAGGTGCGACAGATCCGATACCCGTTGAGCCCCGGCAACATCACATCGAGCACGATCGCGTCGTAGTTGTGCTCGCGGGCGTACCAGAGAGCCTCGTTGCCCTCGAGCGCGACATCCACGCTGAAGCCGCTCGCCTCGAGGCCGCGCCGCACCGCGGCCGCGACCCGCTTCTCGTCGTCGACCACGAGGATCCGTGCCATCGGACGATCGTGCCACGCCGTCGCTGGACGCACGCTGAACAACAGCTGTCAGCGCGCCGGCGATTCGTTCAGCGAGCGTCAGCGTAGGTCCAGCGCGCCCACCCGATACTGCGCTCGGACACCTCCCCAAGCGAAAGGACGACCCACCTATGACCACCACCCCCACGACGCCGAGACGGGCCCGCAAGCTCGTCTATGTCGTCGCAACCGCGGCCGGGCTCAGCATCGGTGCTGCGGGGTTCGCGGCCGCGGTCTCCGCCGACACCTCAACCCCACCAACGGAAACCCAGCAGCCCGCCCCGGATGCCGAAATCCCCGGTGTCGACTGCCAAAACGGCATCGACGCGGCGACCGGTGCCGAGTGCGACGGCGGCCCCGCCGTCCAGGGCACGAACGACGTGAACGAAACCGCCGGCGAAGAAGACGAGGCCACCGAATCGGAGAACGAAGGCGACGAGAAGGAAGATGCGGACGAGCCCGGTGACGCCGACAACGTCGAGTGCGAAAACGGCATCGACGCGGCGACCGGTGCCGAGTGCGATGGCGGCCCCGCCGCGAACGCCGACAACGACCCGAACGAAACGCGCAGCTCCGAGGGCGGGGGCGCCTGAGCTTGGGTCGACGCTGAGCCATAGAGCCGCGAGGTGTACGAGTGCCCGGCGTTCGATCAGCTTCGTGCCTCGAACTGCGGGCTCGCGGATGTGATTCCCCACGTCGCCTCCGCGAGCCCGTCGTGCACCGCGCGCCCCGGCGAGGGGTCCCTACGCTCGGGCGATGACCTCACAGCCCACCCCACCTCCACGGCTACGCGAGCGCGTCTCGTCGCAATGGCACCGGCATCCCGGCGTCCGATCCGGAGACGCGCTCACCCTCGGTGAACGCGCCGCCGACCGGCTGCGCAACGGGATGGGCTCGTGGGCGTTCGTGTTGGGCGCCCTGTTGTTCCTGACCGGATGGATGCTCGGCAACCGCAACGTCGGCTTCGACAAGTACCCGTTCATCCTGCTCAACCTCGTCTTGTCGTGCCTCGCAGCGATGCAAGGTGCCATCCTGCTCATCGCCGCGAAACGCGAAGACCAGATCAGCTCCGAGCTCGCACGCCACGACTATGAGACGAACGTCGAGGCCGACCGCATCGTCAAGGCCGTCCACGAACTCACGAAGCAGATCCACGCACGGCTGATCGAGGGCGAGGACGCGCCACCTCAGTAGCCCGACCGCGACGAGCTCGCGCGCGTAGCGGCGGCGCGTTCAGCGGTCCGGTTCCGGGGGTGGGAGATGGAGCAGCCGGCTTCGTGTTGGTAGTGCTGGAAGGCCCGCCGCATCCCATACGAATGCCGTTCGGTTGGCGCGCGGCGCGCGAGTCGGAGCGCGCCGACATCGGAGCCCATGTGCGCCGCGTCGGCGAGCAGGGCCAGCGACCGGAATGCCAGCCCGCCGATCACCTCGACCGCGACAAACCCGCCGTTCAGCCCGATCGCGATCCACAACGCACGGTCGCGACCAGCACCGACCGGGCCCCGGAATGCACCTCGGAATGAGCCCCGGAATGCGAATGCGTGCGACCGGCGCTCAGGTGGGCCGCCCGCAACGCAGGGCGTGTTCGACGAGGTCGGCGATCATGTGCAGCACGTGCTCATCTGCAAGCCGGTAGAAGATCTCCCGCCCGGCCCGGCGTGTACGCACGAGCCCACCCGTACGCAGGATCCGTAGCGCGTGCGAGGTCGTGGATTCGAGCGTTCCCGTCACCGAAGCGAGCTCCGACACCCGCAACTCGTCGCGCTGGACGAGCACGAGCAGCAATCGCAACCGTGTCGGATCGCCGATCGCGTCCAGCATCCGGACCGTCGCTTCCAACTCAGGCTCGGATGGCAGCGCCAGCCGCGTCCGCCGTGCGGTCGAGACAGCGCCAGGGGTCCTGACGGAGGTTTTCGCCACCATTACAACGATACCTGTGCATATGTGCAGTTGTCAAGGTGGAGTTCAGGGAGCGTACTCATCGGCCGATCCCGGCGAGATTTCGCCCGGGAGTTCCCCCAGGGGGAATGCGTTGCACCATTCTCTTCCGCGATTGCCGTCGTCACGCGTCTCACCGCGCGATCGGCCGTGCTGGTGATCGGCACATGGAGGGCAGTCGCGGGACCGGCGAGTGTGTCGAGTCGCGGGCACTCAGCGATACTTCGACGGTGGCGCCTCATGGAGAACATTGACGACCGTCCGAAGTGTGCGGCGCAGGCTGGCTGAGGTCGGCCCGACGAGGGGATGGGCACGGTCGAGGCCCTGCTGTTCGGCCGGCGCACGTGGCAGGGGATGGCGGCGGCGTGGCCCGAGCGTGCCGGTGACCCCTACGCCGACCAGATGAACGCGGTCAAGAAGTACGTGGCGTCACGGACGCTGACGAAGGACGAGCTGACATGGAACAACACCACGTTGCTGTCGCCCGAGAACGCTGTCGGCGACATCGCCGCGCTGCGCGCCCAGGCGGGCGGCGACGTGTTGATCTGGGGCAGCGCCAGCCCGGCGAAGTCGCTGCTCGGCGACGGGTTGGTCGACGAGCTCAACTTGATGATCGAGCCGATCCTGCTCGGCGGCGGCAAGCGGATCTTCCCCGAGGACGGCACCGCCCGGCCGATGCAGCTCGTCAAGTGCGTCATGGCCGGCACCGGCGTGCAGGTCTGCACGTACCACCCGGCGTCGTAGGCGTGTCGCGCGGTCGGGGCGTCGCGTCGCGACGAACGTGCGGTCAACAGTGTCGCTGCGGTTAGACCGTGATGACCTCGACGAGCGTATCGAGACCCCGGAAGTCATCTGCATTTCGGGTAACCAGTGGTAGGCCTTGTGCGCAGGCGGTGGATGCGATCAGCAGATCCACCGCGCGGGGTCCACGCGCCTTGCGACCCGCAGCGATGACCGCGGCGTAGATCCTCCCGTAGACGCGAGCGGCTTCGTTGTCGAACGGAAGCGGATCGAACGCCGCTTCTGCTCGCTGCAGACGATCCTGACGTCGCGCCCGTTCGTGTGGGTCCTTCGCCGCGTGGGGTCCGGCTGCGAGCTCGGCCATCGTGATCGCGCTCACCGCGACCTCGACGGGGAGCCGAAGAGGATCGATCGCCTGCAGGTCGATGATCGCGGACGTGTCGAGGAGGCCGCGCGCGGGCCGGGTCTCAGGCATGAGGGGTCGGGTCTTGGCTCGTATGGTCGTCGAGGTCGCTGCGGAACCGGGCGTAGTCGACGGGAGGAGCGTCGCGGAAGACAGCGATGGCCGCGTCGGCGCTGACGAAGCGATGACGGCGCAGCGGGACGAGTTCGCCGACTGGCACACCGGCCCGTGTGACCACGAAGGACTCGCCTCGATCGAGCTCACGCATGATCTCGCCGCTGTCGTTGCGGAGCTCCCGCTGGGTGATTTCTCGTGCCATGACCCTAGTGTAGCACGGGGTGCTACGGAAGGTGGGGGGTGGCTGAATCGCTTCGCCGCGCCTATGGCGTGCCGGTGAAGCGAGCGAACCCGGGCTGGGTTCTGCCGCCGATCTTCTTGAAGTCGCCGCCGACGAGGAGGTGTGTCGGTGTTACCGCTGCCGCCCAGACCCCGAGGTAGCCGTCGGCACCAGGATTCCAGGCTGTCACCGCGCCGTCGGCGACGCGGATCGACGCGATGCGGCTGCGTTTGATCTTCGCCTTTCCGAGCCAGACCTGACCGAAGTGGCCGCCGAAGAACACTTCGGTCGCTGACGCGGCGATCGCTTGAGTGTCGCCACCGGACTGCACGATGTACACGGGAGTGTTCGACACGGCGGGGTCATAGGCGTAGAGGCGGTTGTCGGTCGTCGAGAAGTAGAAGCGAGTTCCGTCGGGCGTGAGCGCTGCCGCAAGCGCAACGCCGCCCTTGCTGGGTTCGAACGCGGTCGCGACGCCGGTGCTGGCGAGCACTTCGGCTGCGCCTCGGCGAGACGCGCCACCGATCGTCGCGAAGCCGCCGACCGCGTAGACCTTGGTGGCGTCGGGTGAGACGGCGACGGCGCGCACCGTCCAGTCCGGCCAAGGGTTGAAGCCGAGTTGTACCGCGCCGGTGGTCAGATCGATCGCCGCGAGGCGACGTCTGGTCGACGTTCCGATGGCGGTGAATCGCCCGCCTGCGTACAGTCGGTTGCCCGAGGTCGCCAGGGAGAGCACGTCGCCGTTCGCGTCGACGTTCCATCCCGCGACGGCGAGCCCTGTCGCGGTGTCGATCGCGGCGAGATGGGCGCGGGCCGCGCCGCCGGCGTTCACGAACGTGCCGCCGAGGAAGGTGCGGCTGCCGTCCGCGGTTCCAGCGAGCGCGTAAACGATCCCGTCGGGGCGGGGGTCGAAGTTCGGGTCGACGGTGCCGTCGGCGAGAATCGCGGCGGCGTTGCGCCGCGCGACGCCGCCGACCGCGGTGAAGTCTCCTCCGAGAATCGTTCGATCGCCGACCCGTGCGACCGCATACACGGTGCCGGTCACAGCGGCGATGGTGTCGGGCGTGCTCGCCACAGCGGCGAACGCGGCATCAGGCGTCGCCAGGACGACCGCCATCGCAAGCGCGGCTGTCGCACCCACTCGTCGAACGTGCATTGCGTTCTCCCGCCCTCTCGCCGGCGAACCCGGCACGCGCCGTGATGTTACGCGGAGTGCGCGAATCGGGTATGACCCGCCTGTGCCATCGAGCATCGACGGGTCGGTCACGCCCTGCCGCGCGTGGGATCACCCTGCGCGGACGGGCACGTTGGCATAGCCGGCGACGTTGGCCATCTGGACGCGGCGCAGGCCGGCTTCGTCGACCTCGAGCCGCCGCCACCGTGTGGCGAGCTCCTCGATCGCGATCCGGCTCTCCATGCGCGCGAGCGCGGCTCCGAGACAGGCGTGCACGCCATGGCCGAACCCGATGCTGATGCCCGGTTGCCGTTCGATGTCGAACTCGTCGGCGCGCTCGAAGGCGCGCGGGTCGCGCGTCGCCGCTCCCGTGATGAGGAGCACGGGGTGGCCCGCGGGGATCGTGCCGCCCTCGAACTCGCGCTCCTCCACGCAGAATCGCCCCTGGTACTGAGACGGCGGCCAGTAACGGAGGATCTCCTCGACGGCCCGCGGGATCTTGTCGTGGTCGTCGAGGATCTTCTGCCACTGGTCGGGGTGCTGCCAGAACAGGATCACCGCGTTGCCGACGAGCTTCGTGACCGTCTCGGCGCCCGCGCCGCCGAGGAGCGTGGCGAAGCCCGTGATCTCGACGTCGTCGAGCCCGGTCTCGACGGCGTCGCCGCGGTCGACGGTGACCTGGGTCAGGCGCGACAGCATGTCGTCGCCGGGGTTCTTGCGTTTCTCCACCGCGAGCTGGTGGAAGTACATGCCTGCTTCGAGGACGGCTTGCTCGTTCTCGAGGCTCGGCGCGATCTGTCCCGGCGCGCGGTGGAGGCTCATGTCGAGCCAGTGGCGAATCTGCTGGCGCTCTCCTTCGGGCACGCCGAGCATGCGCGAGATCACCTCGACAGGGAACGGCGCGGCAAAGTTGGCGACCGCGTCGAGCTCACTCGCGTCGCGCAACGGATCGAGGAAGCTGCAGATGACCTCCCGGATCATCGGTTCGAGTGCTGCGACGGCACGGGGGGTGAACACCCGACTGACAAGCGCTCGCATGCGGTCGTGCTCCGGCGGATCCATCATGATGATGAGCCGGTAGCTCTTCACCTCCTCCGGGTCCTTCGAGAGCGTGAACAGCTCGATGCCGTGCGCGCTCGAGAAGCCCTGCCAGTCCCGGTGCGCCGCCAACACGTCGGCGAAGCGCGACAGTGCGTAGAACCCGTATCGTTCGCTGAAGTAGACGGGCGCGTCGTCGCGGAGACGCCGGTACATCTCGGTGGGGTCGTTGAAGAACGCCTCCGAGAACGGATCGAACTCGACGGGGTTCGTGATGGCAGTCATGCGCGCTCCTCGATGTCACGGCGGGGTGCGATCGTCACCGACGGCATCGACAAGCTTGCGCCACCACGCAGCACCGCGTCGACCACCGACACCAGCTCGTCGACGGCGATCAGCGCGCCGCTGAGGTAGCCGCGCGCGAGCCAGACAGTTGCGAGCTCCGCGGCCAGGTCGAGATCCCAGCCCGCGCTGAACTCCGTGCGCGAATCGCCATCGCCGCCGGCGCAGTCGCCGACGACGAGGCGCGTGAAACCGATGCCGGGGTACTCGGCCCGCCACGCCTCGACGAGCTTGTCGAGCGCGGCCTTGCTGACGATGTACGGCCCGAGGCCCGGCCAGGGCGGTGTGAGCGACGCACTGACCGACGAGAGGAAGGCCGCGGTGCCGGTAGTGGCTGCAAGGTGGGGGACGGCTGCCGCGGTGATCAGTGCCGCGCCAGTGACGTTCGTGTCGAACACCTGCCGCCAGGTCTCGGCATCGACGTCGACGAGACGAGCCAGCGGCCCGATCGCGGGCGCGTACACGAGTGCGTCGATGCCTCCGAGTCCCTTCGCCGCGTCGTCGATCGCCGATCGGCACGACGCCTCGTCGGTGACGTCGCACACGATCGCCAACGTCCCGGGACCGGCCTCGGAGGCAGCGGCTTCGAGACGCTCGCGCCGCCTGGCCAGCATTGCCACGCGCGCGCCGCGCTGAGCAAGCCCGATCGCGATCGAGCGCCCGAGCCCGCTCGATGCGCCGACGACCACGATTCGCACGTTCTCCACCTCCGCAGCAAGGGACGCAGATGTTAGGCAACTCCGGATGGGCGGCCTTCGGGGAGGGGGACTTGCTGACGCGGGCGGGAGCCTCGGCGGATGGCGTCCTCGACGAGACCGATGACCCACGTGACACCGCCGATTGCGTCGCGGGGGTCGAGATGCCAGTCCGCCGCCAGACGTTCGTAGGAAGGCACGCTCCACAGCACGTCCAACATGCCCGCAGCGATCGCACGATCGACCTCCGACCACCTCTCCGTCGTTTGGCTCTCCGTCGTCGAGGCCACGGCGGCGAGGAGCGCGTCGCGCTGTCGCCGGTGGGCCGCGAGGAGCGTCGCGTCGCGGGGCGCGCGCGGCTCGATCGGAAACGTCGACACGTACTCCAGGATCTCCGCCGTGAGGTCGCGGACGTTCTCGAGCGCGAGGTTCTCGAGGTCGACACCGGCTTCGTCTTCGAGCCGAACCATCACGGCGTCACGTAGCTCGCGCTCGCCGGCGAAGTATCGGTAGACGGTTCGCTCGTTCACCCCTGCCCGCTCGGCCACGCCGCGCATGGTCAGCGCCCGCCAGTTCCAGACCGGGAAGTCGTGCAGGAGCGCACCGGAAACACTGTTCTCATTCTACGCTAGTCCATCTCTCACTGCGTCGCACGCGCGAACGGCGATCCGGGACGAGCACCGTCGCGCGATGATGCGAGACTCGCCGCGGTGATGCACGACGACGCGGCAGCGATGGCGGACGGTCCGCTCGACGCGCGCCTCGCAGCGCTCGTCGGAGAGCCGGTCGGTGCGGGCGGCCCGACCCGTGCACCGGATCCGGTCAACCAGCCGATGATCCGGCATTGGGCCGCGGCATTCGAGGACTGGAACCCGGTGTACACCGATGCCGAGGTTGCATCGGCGTCGCGCTTCGGCGCCATCGTCGCACCGCCGCTGATGCTGCAAACGTGGCTCATGGCAACGCCGAAGATCACCGGGATCGCCGAACGCGGCGGTGCACCGACCGAATCGCGTGCGACCGAAGTGCTCGCGCTCCTCGACGATGCCGGCTACGTCGCGACCCTTGCATCGAACTCCGAGTTCGAGATCGACCGCTACCTGCATCCCGGCGATGTCCTCTCGGCGACCACGACGCTCGAGTCGATCTCGGGCGAGAAGCGCACCCGCATCGGAACCGGCTACTTCGTGACGTGGGTGACGACCTACCTCGACGCGGCGAGCGAGGTCGTCGGCCGGCAACGCTTCCGCATCCTGAAGTTCAAGCCCGACGTCGCGCCGACGTGAGCGCACGGCCTGCTCCGTCGACATCGCCCGACACGCAGTTCTTCTGGGACGGCGTGCGCGGCCACCGGCTGCTGATCCAGCGTTGCGCCGACTGCACCGCACTCCGCCATCCGCCGCGCCCGATGTGCCCACAGTGCCGGTCGTTGCGTTGGGACACGATCGAGGCATCGGGCCGCGGTGCGATCCACAGCTTCGTGTTGCCGAGGCATCCGCCGATGCCGTGGTTCGACGAACCGCACATCGTGGTGCTCGTCGACCTCGAGGAAGGCACCCGGCTCGTGTCGAACCTGGTCGACACGACGCCCGAGTCGGTGAGCATCGGCATGTCGGTCGAGGTCTGCTTCGAGCACTTCGACGACGGTCTCGTGCTGCCCCTGTTCCGACCGTCGGCGAGCCGCTGACCGTGACCACGACGCTGCGCTGGAACGACGTACGCGTCGGCGATCCGATCACGTCGCTCGAGCTCGAGATGACGCCGACGCGCATCGTCGCCGGCGCGATCGCGACCCGCGACTTCATGCCGGTCCACCACGACCGCGACTATGCGATCTCGCAGGGCGCGCCCGACATCTTCATGAACATCCTCTCCGACACCGCGTACTGCAGCCGGTTCCTGACTGACTGGGCCGGGCCCGAAGCGATGGTGCAGCGACTCGCGATCCGGCTCGGTGTCCCGGCGTGTGCCGGTTCGACGCTCTCCTTCTCCGGATCGGTCACCGCGACCGAGCTCGTCAACGGAGTGGGCCTTGTGGAGGTCGCGTTCCGGGCGACCAACGACCTCGGCGATCACGTCACGGGCACGGCGGTGCTCGACCTGCCCGTCCAGGACGGCGCCGCGTGACAGGCAAATTGCGCGACCGCGCGGCAATCGTCGGGATCGGCCAGACGGAGTTCTCGAAACGGTCGGGACGCACCGAGCTCCAGCTCGCGTGCGAGGCCGTGAAGGCCGCGCTCGACGATGCAGGACTGCCGCCGAGCGACGTCGACGGGCTCGTCACCTTCACGATGGACGCCACCGAGGAGATGGAGGTCGCGCGCAACCTGGGTATCGAGCGAGTGACGATGTTCAGCCGCATCGCGTACGGCGGCGGAGCTGCAGCAGCGACGGTGATGCACGCGGCGATGGCGGTGGCGACCGGAGTCGCGGACGTCGTCGTCGTGTACCGCGCGTTCAACGAACGTTCCGGCCAACGCTTCGGCGGCGCAGTCGGAGCCACGACGATGCCGATCTGGTTGTCGTGGTACGCGCCGTACGGCCTGATGACGCCCGCGGCGTGGGTCGCGCTCCACGCGCGCCGCTACATGCACGAATACGGCGCAACGAACGAGCACTTCGGTGCGATCGCCGTCGTCGACCGTTTGCACGCCGCGACGAACCCGACCGCGTGGTTCTACGAGCGGCCGATCACGATCGACGACCATCAGCAATCGCGCTGGATCGTGGAACCGGTCCTCCGCCTGCTCGACTGTTGTCAGGAGAGCGACGGCGGCGTCGCGTTGGTCGTCACGTCTGTCGAGCGCGCGCGCGACCTACGTCAGCCTCCGACGCACATCGTCGCCGCGTCGCAGGGCGCGGGCCACGACGGCGAGACGATGACGAGCTACTACCGAGACGAGATCACCGGCCTCCCCGAGATGCGTGTCGTCGCCGACGCCCTGTGGCGGCAGTCGGGTCTGTCGCCGGCCGACATCCAGACGGCCTTCCTCTACGACCACTTCACTCCGTTCGTGCTGATACAGCTCGAGGAGCTCGGCTTCTGCGGTCGTGGGGAGGCGAAGGACTTCGCGACCGTCGATCAACTGTCGCTCGGCGGTCCGCTCCCGATCAACACGAGTGGCGGGCTCCTCGGCGAGGCGTACATCCACGGTATGAACGGCATCACCGAGGCAGTCCGCCAGATACGGGGAACATCCTGCAACCAGGTTTCCGGTGTCGAGCATGTGCTCGTCACCGCCGGAACGGGTTGCCCGACGAGCGGGCTGATCCTCGGGAAAGCCTGAACGTCACAACCCCGACCGTGTCAACGCCCTGGACGCGCCGTCAGCCGCGCAGGCTCAGCACGTTCGCGCGGTCTCCACCGGCCGCGTCAACATGGTGCGGGGCAACATCGGACCTGTGGTGCTGAACCAGATCCGCGAAGCACTGGCACTGATCTTCGACCTGTCCGGGTAGACGGCGGGAGCGATGAGGCCGGCGAACCGAAGTCGACACGCAAGACGCTCAACCGGGCGAAAGACCCGCAGGATCGGGTGGGTGAGCAACTTGTGGGAAGTGGCCGGCTCGAATCTCGTTGACGAGAGTGTCGATCGCCCATGCGAGGATCGGCCCTGATTCGTTGCCGGTGATGCCGAACTCCTCACGCATCCGCAGCCACGTTTGCACTGAGTACAAGCAGCGCAGCAGCGCAGTGATGCGGACGTGGTCTCGCTCGGCGTAATCGGGGAGCGAGGTGGCGACGACGCGGCGGAGCTCGTCGGAGCGGGCGCGGCTCGCGCGCGAGAGTCGTCGGGGGTCGGCGTTGAGGATCGCTTCCGCCGTCGCCTCGACGGCGTGTTCGTCGGGCAACGCGAAGTCCCGCGCGGCGTGAGCGGAGAGATCGTCGAGCGTCTCCAGGCGCGCGTCGTCGGGACGCGCGGCAACGCTCGAAGCGACCCGATCGGAGAGGCCCTCGAGCAGGGCTTGTCGATCCGCGAAGTGCCGGTAGACCGTCGGTTGCGAGACGCCGGCTCGCTCGCCAATCGCTCGAGTGGAGATCTGATCGGCGGGCTGTTCGGACAGGAGCTCCGTCAGGGCGTCGAGGATGAGGTCGCGAGTTCGCTGTGCCTGGCTGTCCCGGAGTGAGGAGGAATAGGCGCGGCGGCGTGGTTCACTCATGAGGCAAGTATATCTTGACAAAAGAACTCTCTCGCTAATACTGTTCCACCATGACGGAGTTCGTGACCTTCGAGGCACCCGGGCCGGGGGCGTGGGAGTTGGACGCGACCCATCGTGGTCGCCGGCCGCTATCGCCGTTCGTTCGCGACACGCTGATGCGCGAAGCCGAGGCGGGATCCAAGGTGCTCGTCGAGCGGTATGGGCTGCCGCTCGAGGAAATCCGAGCCGAGCTCGTCCGCGGCTGCCTCTATTTTCGCCCGATCGGCCTCGGTGGGGGAGCGAAGCCCAAACCGCCGCCGCCGGCACTGATCATGAAGTTGGTCGCCCGGCTGCATCCGGGCCTGCGACGCAGGAACCGCACCGCCACGCAAGCGTGGAGCGAGAAGCGGTGGCGGCGCGAGGTCGATCATTGGTTCGACCACGCGCGCGGCGAGATCGTGGCGAAGAACCTCGAGTTCCAACGCGTCGACGTCGGCGTGCTCGACGACGCCGACCTCCTGGAACAGGTGCACGCGCTGCTCGCGCACTTCGGCACCCAGGCCCGCATGAACGTCGAGACGCATGGCGGCGACCTGATCCCGACCGGCGACTTTCTCGCCCACTGCCGGCGCTGGGGCATCGCCGACGCTGACTCGACAGCGTTGCTCCGGGGCAGCTCTCCCGCGACGATCGAGACCGCCGAACTGCTCGCGCCGGTCGCGAAGGCGATCGCGAGCGCGGGCCACGTCCCGACGTCTGTCGAGGCGATTCGCGCGCTCGATCCGCACGCCGCCGCAGCGGTCGACTCCTGGCTCGACGCGCACGGGTGGCGCCTGGTCACCAGCGACGACATCGACAAGACGACCCTGGCCGAGCGTCCGAAGCTGCAACTCGCCGCGCTCCTCGCTGCGTCGGATGCACTGCCAACGACCTCGCTTCCCGACGCCGCGCGCGTGCAGTCGCAGGTTCCCGCCCGAGACCGCGCACTGTTCGACGCGCTGCTCGCCGAGGCCCGCTACGGCATGCGCCAGCGCGATGACAACGTCGGCGTTCGCTGGAACTGGTCGGGCGGGTTGCTCCGGCGCGCCCTGCTGGAAGCCGGCCGTCGGCTGGCCGCAGACGGCCGCCTCGAACGGGTCGACCACGTGGTCGAGCTCACCCCCGACGAGCTCGGACCGCTCCTGCGTTCCGGGACCGGGCCGAGCGCCGCCGACGTCACTGCCCGAGCGGGGGAGCGTGATCTCATCGAGGCCGCCCACGCGCCGGACATGCTCGGCGATCCGGAACCACCGCCGCCGATCGACGCGCTCCCACCCGCCATGGCCCGTGCAACCGCCGCGCTGATGGCTGTCATGGAGGCCGAAGGGCTGACGAGCCAGGGAGCAGTAGGGCTCCTGACGGGCACCGGAATCGGCAATGCCACCTACCGGGGCGCCGCCCGCGTCGCCACCAGCGCCGACGACGCCCTCGACCGCCTCGAACCGGGAGATGTGCTCGTCGCCCCGTTCACGGGACCGTCGTACAACTCGATCCTGCCGATCCTCGGCGCGCTCGTCGTCGACGCGGGAGGACCCATGAGCCACGCCGCCATCGTCGCTCGGGAGTTCTCCTTGCCGGCGGTGATCGGCGCGACCGGCGCCACGACCCGAATCCCCGACGGGGCGCTTGTCGAGGTCGACCCGGTCATCGGGTGCATCCGCATCATCGACTGACCATGCCCACAGGATCGGCGTCATCGTGCCCGCCCTGCTCGGCAGCCAGATCGCGCACGCAGGTCTCGGCGTATGGATTGCCGTCGCGATCGGCAGCGTCGCCGCCGCGACGTTCCAGCACCACATCCGTGCAACGTGGTACGGCTGGCTCTGCACCCTCGCCGCGGGCTTCGGCGTGGTGGCCGTCATCGACACCGTGAGCACGACAACCGGCGGCCTCTTCGCGCAGCTGGCCTTCTTCGCGGGTTTCATCGAATGGACGATCACCACCAGCATCCTCATGCTCTGCGACAACGAGTGACGGCGAAACCAAGGTTGTTGCTCGTGTGACTTCCTCGTCGACGTCATACGCACTATCATTTCTGTATGACAATGTTGAGCTTCCGGGTCGACGAGCGAGAAGCTGCAGCGGCTCAGAAGTGGGCCGAGCTCCTCGGTGTGGACCGATCGGCGCTCTTGCGTGAGGCGCTGCATCGGCATCTCAGCAGGCTCGCCAGCGAGTCCGACGCCGAGACGTGGCAGCGCTTGCCGTTCTCCGCGGAGGAGCGCGCGCTCGGCGACATCGCCGACTGGGGTGCGGCGGAAGATTGGTCGGATTGGGCTGATGCAGCGCGGTGAGATCTGGTTCGCGGCGACTCCCGGTGGCGACCGGCCTGTGTTGGTGCTCACCCGAGACCCCGTTGCTGATCGCATCGGGTCGCTCGTCGTCGCAGCGCTGACGCGGACGAAGCGGGGGTTGGTGTCGGAGCTCGATCTGTCGGCCGGCGAAGACGGTGTGCCGACGGATTGTGTCGTCAACTTCGACAACCTCCACACGCTTGCGAGGTCCTCGCTTCGCCGGCCGATCTGCGCCCTGTCGGCGAGACGCATGGCCGAGGCATGCCAGACGCTGCGTGACGCGACGGGTTGCTGAGTCGAGCAGGAGCTCTCCGGACAACGGCGGCGTTGGGCGTTCGAAGAACTCACGCGCGATGGCCGCGAGCGTCGTCCCGCGGTCGGACAGCTTCTCGCAGGAGGCGCTGCGACGATGGGTGGGTTTCGTACATGCGCAGCGCCACGACGATGCCCGACGCTGCGGTGAGCGCGGCGACGACCCAGATCGCCGCTTCGATGGAAACGAGGTCGGCCAGGATGCCGGCGAGGAGCGCGCCGACCGCGAAGCCGGCGTCGCGCCAGAGCCGGTAGACGCCGACCGCTCGTGCCCTCCAGCGCGGATGGGCCACGTCGCCGATCGCGGCGAGCAGGGTGGGATAGACCATCGCGGTGCCGGCGCCGAGCACCGCCGCTCCGACGGCCCAGGCCGTGAATCCGGTGGTCGCGGCGATCCAGGCGATGGCGACGCCTTGGGTCAGCATGCCGCCGGCGATGAGGTGCTTGCGTCCGATGCGGTCGGAGAGGCCGCCCGTGTAGAGCTGACCGAGCCCCCACACTGCCGGATAGATCGCGGCGAGGACCCCGATGCGGGCGACGGACAGGCCCGCGGCGGCGAAGAAGATGGGAAACAGTCCCCATGCGAGCCCGTCGTTGAGATTGTTGACGAGTCCGGCTTGGGAGCAGGACGACAACGCCCGTTCGCGAAACGAGGTGAGGCGGAAGATCTCGCCGGTGGAGAGCGCGTGGTGGAGCGCGCCGTTGGTGGGGGTGTGGTTGGCGGCTTCGTGATGGGCGTGCGCGCGTGTCTCGCGCACGAGCAACGTGGAGAGGGCGAGGCCGAGCCCGGCGAAGGCGATGCCGAGGAAGAACGGCTCGGGACGCAGTCCGGCGTTGTCGGCGATGTACCCGGTGGCGAGCGCGGTGATGGCGACGGCGCCGTATCCGGCGGCCTCGTTGAGACCCATCGCGAATCCTCGCCGCGCGGGGCCGACGAGATCGATCTTCATGATCACGGTCGTGGACCAGGTGAGCCCTTGGTTGATGCCGAGCAGCACGTTCGCGAACACGATCCATCCCCACGACGGAGCCCACATCAACAACAGCGGGATCGGCGCGCCGACGATCCAGCCGGCCACGAGGACAGGTTTGCGGCCGTAGCGGTCCGACAGTGTTCCGGCGAAGAAGTTCGTCGCGGCCTTCACCGCACCGAACGCGACGATGAAGGTGAGGGTGGCGGTGAACGCGGTGAGGTGGAACTCGCGTTCGGCGAGCAGCGGCAGGACGGTGCGTTCCTGGCCGATCATCCCGCCGACGAGCGCGTTCACCCCGACGAGGAGACAGAACTGCGCGAGGTTCTCGCGCAGCCCGAGCCGGACTGGTCGCGAGCGTGTAGAGGCGGCGGTCGTCATGATCCGGTGTCGAGCGGCCTTCCGGTCCCGCGCGACCACGTGTCGGGCCCGCCGTCGAACACCGAGAGCTGCCGGTGCCCGCTCGCGGCGAGGAGGCTGGCCGCGGTCATGGCCCGTTCACCATGACCGCACATGACCGTGCACTCGCCGTCCGGGGGGCACGTGCGCGCTACCGAGGCGAGCTCGACATTGCGGGCTCCGGGGATGTGGCCGCTCGCGAACTCGTTCGCCTGACGGACGTCGATGAGCGTGGACGCGAGGTGGCTCGTGTCGACAACGGCGATCCGCGAGGACTTCCGGCCGCTCGCCGTCCACGCCGCGAAGCCGCCGTCGAGCTCACCGAGGAGGTGTTCGTGACCGATGTCGAGACATTGGCGGACGAGCTCACCACGATCCTGGCCGTCGTCGAGCACGAACACGAGGGGCCGGTCCGCCTCGACGAGCCAGCCGAGCCAGCTGGCGAACACGGGACGCAACGCATTGGACAACGACCCCGCGATATGGCTAGCGCCGAACGCGGCGAACGGGCGCGCATCGACGACGAGCGCACCGGCCGCCACATGACGCTCGACCGTCGCCGCGTCGAGGCGATCGAGTGTCGGCACCGTTTCGTAGAGACGCGGCCCGCGCCGATTCAGCTCCGGGAGTCGCGCGAAGTAGCTCGGGAACGTTCCGAAGCCAGCGAGGAGCCGAGTGACGAATTCGTCCTCACCCGAGGCCTGGAGGAGCGGGTTGGTCGCGCGCTCACGGCCGAGGGTCGTGGTGCGCTCGACGGCGCCGGGCGCGGAGCAGAACGACCCCGCGCCATGCGTCGGATAGACGAGGAGGTCATCGGGGAGCGCGTCGAACTGTCGCAGCGACCGGAACATCTCGTGCGCGAGTGGCTCCGCGAGCTCCGGTCCGCACAGGTCGGTGCGGCCGACTGTGCCGACCATGAGTGACCCTCCCGTGAAGAGTCCGATGGGACGTCCGTCGCGCTCGAGGACGTAGGAGTGGTGATCGGGAGTGTGCCCCGGCGTCGCGATCGCGACGATCGAGACGTCGTCAGCGAGTGCGATTCGATCTCCATCGGACACATCGACGTGTGGCGTCGCGATCCGCGACGCTCGCGGCGCGACGAACGTCGCGCCCATCCGCGCGACGAGACCGGGACTGCCGGTCACATAGTCGGCATGCGAATGCGTGTCGAGCGTCCAGGTGATCCGCGAGCCCGCTCGGGCGGCAAGCGTTTCGTGCTCGGTCGGGAAGCGTGGCGGGTCGAGGACCACCGACGTGCCGTCGCCCAGGTCGATGAGATACGACGAGTGCCCGAGTCCCTCGTCGACGACGCTGACGATCCCCAATGCCATCGGACAACCCTCCTGCGAGCTTCTGCCTGGTACGCTAATCCGTAGATCAATGGAATAACATTAGCCGAGAGGACGGCACGATGGGAGATCGGGACGCCAAACGGGCGCTGTTGGAGCAGTTCGCCAGGGTGGCCAAGGCCGTCGCGCACGCCGGGCGCCTGGAGCTGGTGGAGTTGTTGGCCCAGGGGGAACGCAGCGTCGACGAGCTCGCCGTGCTCACAGAGACCGGCGTGACGACGGTGTCCGCGCGGCTGCAGGGGTTGCGAGGCGCCCGCTTGGTCGAGACCCGCCGCGAGGGGACCCGCGTGTTCTACCGGTTGGCGGGGGACGACGTCGCCGCGCTGCTGGTCGCGGTGCGCGACGTCGCGGGGGCCCACCTCGGCGACGTTGCCAGTGCAGCGCAGCGATACCTTGGCGACGACGACGTGGAGTCCATCGATCGCAACGAACTGCTGCGACGCGCCGCGAACGGCGACGTCGTCGTGGTCGATGTGCGCCCCGGTGTGGAGTATCGGGCGGGACACGTACCCGGATCGGTGTCGATCCCACTCGAGGAGCTCGAGGCCCGCCTCGACGAGCTGCCCGAGAACGTCGAGATCGTGGCCTACTGCCGCGGTCCGTACTGCGTGTTCGCTCATGACGCGGTCCGTCGCCTCCATCGGGTGGGTCGGCACGCGCGGCGTCTCGCGGACGGTTGGCCGGAGTGGCAGCTCGCTGGGCTGCCGGTCGCCGCGGGCGCCGAACCTGGCCGTATCAAGGGCCGGCGGGCGGGACGAGCTCGTGACCAACGCCCCTGACGATGCGCTCCCGCGGACCGCACGATGGGTGCGGAGGTCTCGATGAATGTCTTGTTGATCCTGAACGATCCTGCGTACGGAACGGAGCGGTCCTTCAACGGGTTACGTGTTGCGGGTTCGCTGGCGCAGCGGGAGCAGGTGATCGTCCGGGTATTCCTCATCGGTGACGCCGTGGGATGCGCGGTCGGCGGCCAGAAGTTGCCGAACGGCTACTACCACCTCGACCGCATGATCACCGCTGCGATCCGTCACGGCGCCGAGGTCGGCTGCTGCGGGACGTGCCTGGACGCTCGTGGCATCACCGACGGGTTGCTCGTCGACGGTGCGCGTCGCTCCAGTCTCGACGAGCTCACCGACTGGGTCATCTGGGCCGACCAGACGATCACGTTCTGACGGCGGCGCAATGGGCTCGAGAAACCGTTGCGGTACTCGGAGGCGGCATCGGTGGCATCGTGGCGGCGAGGCGCCTACGCCGCCTCACAGAACGCACCGACCGGGTGATACTGGTCGAGCAGGACCCGATCTTTCGGTTCGC
>Ga0247727_10006200_pt1 | contig 23651 bp, 27 predicted proteins | sample WisWelCaveWW1625_FD_202498 | JGI IMG/M metagenome (GOLD analysis project Ga0247727, IMG submission 202498) | Biofilm microbial communities from Wishing Well Cave, Virginia, United States - WW16-25 | ecosystem: Environmental > Aquatic > Deep subsurface > Groundwater > Cave microbial mat | place...
AAACATGCCGGCTTTCAACTGCCGCGAAGGATCGCGCACTTCGACGGTGACTTTGATCGTGCCGGTGGTTGGATCGACAACCGGACTCACGCGCGCGATGCGACCCGTGAAATCGGCGTTGGCAATCGCGTCCACCGTCAATGTCGCGGGTTGACCAACACGAAGTTTGCTCATCTCGCGCTCGGGAACGTGCAGCACAGCCAGCAGCGGATCGAAATCGGTGATGCGAAACGTCGGTGTGTTCGCCAAAACCATGTTGCCGACTTTGATCATGCGCAGCGCGACGACGCCGCTGATGGGCGCGCGAATCGAGGCGTAATCGTGATCGAGCTTCGTCATTTCAAATGCGGCTTTCTGCGAGTCGAACTCAAACTTGGCTCGCTGATACACTTCGGCGCTCACCAGCTTCTTGTTGAACAATTCCTCGTTGCGGCGAAAGTCGTTTTCCAATTTTTTCATATTGGCTTCGGCCTGTGCAAGCTGGACGGCGAGCTTCTCGTCATCCAGCTTCGCGAGCACCTGTCCGGCTTTGACGTAACTGCCTTCTTCGACAAAAATCTGTTTCACGACGCCGCCGACTTTTGCAACGACGGAGGCATCGCCTTCAGCTTCCAGCGTTGCCGTGCCGCTAAAGTACGCCGCGATATTGCCGGTTCCGACTTGCGACACTTCTACGGGAATCGCGGCGACGTCTTTTTTGTCTTTGGGCTTCGATTGCGAATCTTTGCCGCAGCCGGCGTTAAAAACCGCTATGCACAGAATGGCGACTAAACTGAAAATTTTAGCAAACCGACGCATGGTATGGCTCCATCAATTTTATAATAATGAAGAAATGTTTTTGGCTGCACCTGCAAGGTATCCGGATTTTCCGAATCGTCCGGATAAAAACTTACTTTATAGAGATTGTTCTGCGAATTGTTCCACCTTCTACGAACGGCGGGTGAGAAGGTTGCAAACTTTTTTAAAACAGGCCTCTCCGAAAAAAATTGTGGACATTGGTTTCGCTTTTCCGTATTTTGACAGGGCCAAATTTAAAATTGTTACACTCTTTTTACGGAGAAAGGAAAATGAGCTTAATCGATTTTGCCGTTTTGCTCGCGGTAGCGGGCGTGTGCGGCGCATTGGGGCAAATGATCAGCGGCCACTCGCGCGGCGGCTGCCTTGTCACAATTGCCATTGGCTTTATTGGCGCCGTTATCGGAAAGTGGCTCGCACAGAAATTGGGATTGAGCGAGATACTCGCGATTAAAATAGGTTCGGAGCCTTTTCCCATTATTTGGACTATCATTGGCTCGGCTTTATTTGTGGCCATTATCGGCTTATTGTCAACGTCGAAACGCAAAAAATAATTTCCCCTCTTTTCGTCTTTTTTATCCTTATTATCATTTTTTAAATGCTCTCAGCCGTTTCCCTCTTCATCCCCTGCCTCGTCGATCAAGTTTATCCTGAAATCGGCATCGCGATGGCGAACGTGCTGCGTCGGATCGGGGTGAAAATAAAATACGACGAAGCGCAAACGTGCTGCGGCCAGCCGGCGTTCAATTCCGGCTATCGCGACGAAGCGTTGCAAGTCGCCGAGCATTGTTTGGAAGTTTTTCGCGAAGCCGAGATCATCGTCGCGCCCTCGGGCTCGTGTGTGGCGATGATACGGAATTTTTATTCGCATTTGTTTGCGGGGCATCCCAAATTGGAAGAGGCGCAAGCGCTCGGCAAACGCGTTTTTGAGTTTTCAGAATTTTTGGTGAAGCAACTCGGCGTTATAGATGTCAATGCCACGTTTGCGCGCAAAGCAGGGTTTCACAATTCCTGTCATAGCTTCCGCGAACTGAGGTTACAGGAAGAACCTCTCTCGCTGCTGCGCAACGTGCGCGGGCTCGAATTGATCGTTCCACCGGGAGAAACGGTCTGCTGTGGCTTCGGAGGATTGTTCTCGATTAAGTTTGAAGCGATTGCCTCTGCGATGACGAGGAGCCGTTTGGAAACTTTCGAGCAGCTCGGCGTTGATACGGTGATTTCAAATGATCCGGGATGCGTGATGCAAATGCGGCAGGAGGCGAAGGCACGAGGGAAAGGGTTGGAAGTGTTGCATCTGGCGGAGGTGCTGGCCTGCAGTTGAAAAGACAATTGCTCATGCTGACTCAAAGAGATCAAGGGCAAATATAACCTTCTGATTGATCGATCTCATATCGGATTCATCCAAAGCACCAAGATATTTTTGAAAACGATCTTTCGGGACAGTTTGAATGTTATCAAGCTGCACGACAGAGTGCATGGTTAAATTTGCTCTTTGATGAATATCGACTTCAGTGGGGTATCCTTTTTTCTGCGAGGAAACTTCTGCAACGGTAAGTTTATTCAGATAGGGAATAACATCATCACGCGTCAAAATGAGCGCCGGACGGATTCCGGCCTTGCCCCAGAGTTCGACTTGCCAAATCTCACCGCGTTTCATTGTTCCGACCACGCTTGAGTTTCGAGCCACGCTTCGGCGCGGCCTGCATCATCCGGATTCTTTTTTAAAGCCGCAATCCACTCTTGCCCGAAACGCTTTGATTGATATCGTTTCAGCCAATGTTTCAAGGCGTCTTCGATAATTCGCGAAAGCTCAAGGCCGGCCGGCTCGCCAACTTTATCGACTTCGGCGAGCAAGCTTTCATCCATTGTAATTTGTATCGTCTTCATTGTTTCAATAATACAAAAGATTTGAAAATTATACAAGTGAAATCCTTGCAGGCGTTAGTTGCTTATTGCCAGACGGCGCTGTCCAGCAACAAGCAACCAACAACAAGCGACTATGAAGCCAACCTCTCCAACGTCTTCACCAACAGCCGAAAATAATTTCCCACCGAACTGATTTTTACGCGCTCGCTCGGCGAATGCGGGAACTCGATTTGCGGGCCCATCGACACCATGTCCATGCCGGGATATTTTTCGCCGATAATGCCGCATTCCAAACCGGCATGAATCGCTTTCACGGAAGGTTCAACGCCGAAAAGCTCGTGATGAACTTTTTTGCTCACCTTCAACACTTCCGAATCGAGGTTGGGTTTCCAGCCGGGGTAGCCGTTGCCTTCCTGCACTTTCGCACCGGCAAATTCGGCGACGGCGCGAATGCGGTCGCGCGTGGCCCGCAGCGCCGCCGCGACGGAACTGCGCGTGCTGCAATGAATCGTGAGTTTATTTTTGCTGCTGGTGACGACGGCCAAATTCGTGCTCGTCTCCACAAGACCGGGAATATCGTTGCTCATGCTCATCACGCCGTGCGGCAGTGCGTGCAAAAGCGAGATCACTTTGTTCGTGCTCTTGCCGTCCCACATGCGTTTGGCTTTCGCCGGCGTCACGGTCAACTGCACCACCGGCTCAGCCGTTTTGTACTCCGCTTGAATATCCGTCACCTGCTTGGTCAATGCTTCGGCAAATTTCTTCTGCTGCTTTTTGGGCAACAGGACGGTGGCAAAAGCTTCGCGCGGGATCGCATTGTGTTTATTGCCGCCCGCGATGCTCGCGAGGCGGAATTTAAATTCGCCGGTCGTCATGATTCGATACAGCGCGCGCGACAAGAGTTTCGTCGCATTGCCGCGCTGCAAATGAATATCGACGCCCGAATGGCCGCCGTGCATGCCGGCGAGTTTCACTTCCACAGCAACCAACTCTTTCGGCGATTTCGTTGAATTGAGTGCAAGAGAAATATCCGTTCCCGCGCCGCCGGCGCAGCCGACGTACAATGCGCCTTCTTCTTCCGTATCCAAATTGATCAAGCGTTTGCCGGTCAACAAATCTTTCGCCAAATCGGTTGCGCCGTTCAAGCCGGTTTCTTCATCAATGGTAAACAGCAATTCAAGCGGACCGTGCGCAACATCTTTGGCTTCCATCAACGCCAGCGCCGAGGCCACACCAATGCCGTTATCCGAGCCGAGCGTGGTGCCGGTGGCTTTCACATAATCGCCGTCGCGCTGCGGAATGATCGGGTCTTTATCGAAATCGTGTTGCACGTCGGAATTTTTATCGTTGACCATATCCAAATGGCTCTGCAATGCAATCGTGGGTGCCGTCTCACGGCCAGTGGCGGCGGGTTTGCGCACGACGACATTGCCAGCTTTATCCTGCTTGTAACTCAAGCCGTGTTTCTCCGCCACGCCAATGACGTACTCGCGCATCTTCTGCTCGTTCTTCGAGCCGCGCGGGATTTTGAGAATCTCGTCAAAATGTTTCCAGAGTTCCCGCGGTTCCAATTCTGCGACAAATGACATTTTCCTGCCTCCTTCAATTTTTCTATTTTAAGGCGATGGTGGGGATTGTTGGATTAATGGATCGTTGGATTTCTGGATTCCATAATTCCAACACTCCAATAATCCATCGATCCAACAATCCAGCAATCCAGTTTTATGTTGCCGTTGGTTTGGACGGTCGCCGATACTTTACCAGTTGCACGACGTTGCCTTTGCGGTTAAAATGCACTTCATCCATCAAACGGTGAATCATGTAAAGTCCCCGCCCTCGGGGTTTGTACAAATTTTCCGGCGCGGTGGGATTGGGCAATTTGCCGTGATCGAAACCTTTGCCCTGATCGGCAATTTTAATCTCGGCTTTATTTTCGAGAAATTTGGCTTCCACTTTGACGAGTTTCTTCGGATCAAAACCGTTGCCGTGCTCCATCGCATTGGTCAAGGCTTCGACGAGGGCGACTTTGAGGTTGAGCTCTTCAACGGTGATGATGCCAAAACGCACGAGAGTTTCGGTGAGATGGGCGGCGGCGCCGGTGATGTAATCCAATGTGCTCGGCAGGCTGAATTGAATCGTTTGTTTCAAATCCGGCAGCGCGCGCGATAGCGTCACCGGCTCGTTTTGCAATGCGAGAATTTTACGGAGCGCCCCGAGCGCTTGGCGAGGTTCAAATTTGGCGGGGATAAAATGAAACGCGCCGGCTTTGAGCGCGCCGACGGCATCGGGCATGCCGCTTTCCTCGGCCAAAATCACAATCGGGAGAAAGGGAAACCGATTGCGCGTGATCGCCACCATTTGCGGCGCGGGCATGTCGGGCAACGGCACGCCCAGCAACAGCGCGTCGAAGAAACGCGATTGCATGAAACTCAGCGCCGTTTGCGCCGAGGCCAGCACGTCCAGCTCGATGCTGTTCTCATGCAAAATTTTATGCAGCCGTCCCGACCATTCGCTGCGGCTATCGACGAGCAAAAGCCTTGCCTTCGGCGCATTCGGCGTCGTTGTCCCTGAATTCGAATTTGGCTTGTGCACGGTCTCACCGACCATCGTCATGTCGCCTCGATAAATTTATTTGCCTCGGTCGCATTGCCATGCCAATTGTTGATTTAAATTATTTCTTCGATTTTTGGGGCTCGCGCAAAATCAGCGTGCCGGTGTCCATTTCCACGGTAAAGCGCAGGCCTTTGAGAAAGTCCATGCCGATCAAACCATGCAGATCAAAATTCGGCGGAAACTTGATAATGGATAAGGGTAAATTTTTTCTGATCACACTGCCGACGCGAATTTCTTCGACGGTTGATAGAAAGGTATCAACTCGTTCCTCGCTTGCCGCCGTAATTTTCATCCGGCGGGTTGGATCAATCCGAACGCCGAAATATTCCGCAAACTTGAGATTGATAGCGGTCACCGCAGCGCCGGGATCGAACAAAAAATCAGTCGGAATACCGTTCATTTCGATCGGAACCATTAAGACGCCGCCGAAATCAAAGCGTCCGGCAACTCTACTCGCAGATATTGAGGACAACGACGACCCCCTCGGGAATGTAGTTACCGGCACGAAACGTGTAAAGTTTGGCGGCAGGGTGATCCAAACGGTATTGCTTCGCCTGAGTATATAAAACATCGCTTGTCGTCGCATTCGCCACAACTATGCCCGCAAGCGGATTGTTATAACGATCCACTTTGGTAAGATGCACTGCCAGCCACTGGTCTTTGTACAACTCACGAATTTTGGCAATGGACAGCGATTTGTTCAATTGGCCATTGCGACGAGACTTCTGCTTCAACTTTGTTGTTGCAGTTATTTTTGCTCTCATAATAACACCTTTTATTTTAATCTCCAACATTCAAGCAAAACATATCATCAAAATGAAGCACCGAACGAACACAAGGTTCATCACACACTATACGTCTGAGGTTTTCAGTATTTAGCTCAATCACCTCAACACGATCACCTAACTTTTCAACGGCGATGAAATATCTTCGCGTACCCAAATCAAAAAATTTGCCGGGAGTTAACCTCTCATAACTCGCTTTTCTCGAGGCCAGCTCTTCTTCCGGTGTTGAAACGAGAATCATACACTTTTTCGTTAGCAACTTGTTAAACAGACGAGCCCCGACTATCCTTATATAGTTTTAAAGGAAAATCCGGGTGTTACGCCAACACCTCATACAGCGGCGTCGCCCGATTCCGCCGCTGCGATGATTCGCTTTCGATCATTGGAATTTGGTGTCCGCACCTGGGGCAGCAACCGTCGCGCAAATTGATCTCATGCACCAAATGCCAACTTCGGCGCACGAGCAGCGTTTTACATTTGGGACAATACGTGTTGTTGCCTTCTTTCGTATGAACATTGCCGACATAAACGTAATGCACTCCCAACTCCATCGCCAACAGCCGCGCCTCCTCGAGAATTTCTTCCGACGTGTGCGACAGGTGCATCAGCTTGAAATCGGGATGAAATGCGGTGAAGTGCAACGGCACTTCCGGCCCGAGGTTGTCGAGAATCCACCGGCACATGTCGCGAATTTCATCCAGCGCATCGTTGAGGGTTGGGATGATCAGATTGGTGATTTCAAACCACGTCGTGCCGCGGCGCTTGAGCTCTTTCAATGTTTCCAAAACCGGCTCGAGATGCGCGAGGCAGGTTTTGCGATAAAAATTTTCAGTGAAGCCTTTAAGATCAATATTGGCTGCGTCCATGTGATCATAAAATGGCGGCAGCGCTTCCGGTGTGATGTAACCGGCGGTCACGGCCACCGTTTTGAGGCCATACGCATGCGCGACTTTGGCAATGTCAATCGCATATTCCGCCCAGATCACCGGATCGTTATAAGTGAAAGCGATGCTCGGGCAACCATGTTGCATGGCTTCGGCAACGGCGTGTTCGGGCGTAAATTGATACGCGCGTTCCTGATCGTAGCGTGCTTTGGAAATATCCCAGTTCTGGCAAAATTTGCAGCCCAGATTGCAGCCGGCCGTGCCGATGGAAAGAATGCGCGTGCCGGGCAGATAATGCGCGAGGGGCTTTTTTTCAATGGGATCGACGTGGACGGCGTAAGGATTGGCATACGCCAGCGAATAAAGCGTGCCGCCGTCGTTTTTGCGGACAAAACAAAATCCGGTCTGGCCGTCGCCGATTTCACAATAGCGCGGGCAGAGGTGACAGAGCACCTTGTTGTTCGCGACGCGAGTATAAAACTGGGCTTCCACCATGGCCAAACCTGTTATCCTTTCTGCAAGAAAAAGTACACAAAAAACCCAAAAAAATCAAGAAATAAAACTCTTGCACGTAAGAATTAAATTTTTATATTTACAACCATTGTGATGACGAAAAATAAAATTTTTCATTTTATAAGGAGATCGCGATGAGCAGCAAAAATGAATGGGCCCTAATTCTCGGCGCGTCTTCCGGCTTCGGCGGCGCCGCAGCCGTTGAGCTGGCCAAAACCGGGTTCAATATTTTCGGCGTGCATCTTGATCGCAAAAACACCATGCCGCTGGTTGAAGAAGTCATTCAAAAAATTCAAACGACGGGACGGCAGGCCGCCTTTTTCAACATCAACGCCGCCGATGAGGAAAAACGGCGCGAGGCTTTGGATAAAATGAAAACGGAAATGGGCGAGGAGGGCACGGTGCGTTTGATGATGCATTCTTTGGCTTTTGGCAGTCTTAAATTATACGTCGCGCCCGAGGCCGCCGATGAAGTGGACAAGGCGAGAATGGAAATGACGCTCGACGTGATGGCGAACAGCCTCGTGTACTGGACGCAGGATTTGATGCGGCGAAAAATGATGCGACGCGGCGGCCGCATTTTTGCCATGACCAGCTCCGGCGGCGCGCGGGTGTGGCCGAATTACGGCCCCGTTTCCGCGGCAAAAGCGGCGCTTGAGTCGCACATTCGCCAACTGGCGCTCGAGCTGGCGCCGCAAGGCATTACCGCCAATTCCATTCGCGCCGGCGTGACTGACACGCCCGCGTTAAGAAAAATTCCGGGCAATGATAAAATGGTCGCCATCGCGCAAGAACGCAACCCGAGTGGCCGTCTCACGACGCCGGAGGATATTGCGAAATTCATGGCGTTGATGACGGACGAACGCGCGCAATGGGTGACCGGCAACGTGCTCGGCGTGGACGGCGGCGAGGATATTGTGGGTTAGATAAACGCGGAGAAAAAATTGACCGCCAGTTCCCTGATGACGCGCCATTTTCATCCTGAAGAAATTTCTTTCAATTTCAAGCAGGCGTATAACTTTCTCAAAATTCGTCCGGCGTCGGATAAATTCGACCGCATGCACGAGATGGTGGCGCGTTTGCGCGCGCAATTTCAATCGGCTTTCGCGCCGCGCTATCGTTACGCCGTTTATCGCGTCATCGACACGGACTTCGCCTCATATCGTGTTTTTCTTGAGGAGGATACCAGTTTTATCGGTTCGGGAATTTATCGATTGCTTCGCGATTCGCATTATGCCGCGGTTTTCCTTTTAACCGTCGGCGGCGAAATCGACGCGGCGGTAGCAAGGCTCACAGCAGATGATTTTACGGAAGCTTATTTTCTCGACGGCGTTGCCGCGGCGATGACGCATGGTTTGCTGCAAGTGCTCAAACGTGATTTACAAAACGAGGCCGGGCAACGCCGTTGCCGTTTGGCCCAGCGTTTCTCGCCGGGTTACATGCATTGGGATTTGCCGGAGCAGGAAAAAATTTTCCACTTGCTCAAAGGCGAGGAAATCGGCATTACCCTTTCCGAGGCTTATGTGATGGCGCCGCAAAAATCGCTTTCCGGCGTGTTTGGCTTCAAAGCACAAAAAGAATAACCTCTCGACGATGGCAAGATCATACCGATCGTTCATCCTGGGCCTCGCGTTAATGGTTGGGGCTTGTTCGCCGCGAGCAAAAAAAAACCGGCCATCCATCAACGACCTCCGGCCAACGGTTATTTTGATTTCGATCGACGGCTTCCGCTGGGATTATCTCGATAAATTTTCCGCGCCCACGTTAAAAAAATTGGCAGGCAACGGCGTGCGCGCCCAAGCGATCATTCCGGCTTTCCCCACCAAAACTTTTCCGAATCATTATACCATTGTCACCGGCCTGTATCCGGCGCATCACGGCATCGTTGCGAACACAATGTATGATCCGGAATTTGACGCGAAGTTTAGTCTCAGCAAGCGCGACGCGGTGAGCGATGGCCGCTGGTGGGAAGGCGAGCCGCTGTGGGTGGCCGCCGAGAAACAAAATCAACGCAGCGGCATTCTTTTCTGGCCGGGATCGGAAGCGGAAATTGCCGGCGTGCGCCCGACGTATTGGAAAGTTTATGACGATGACTTTCCCAATCGGGCTCGCGTTGATACCATGCTCGCGTGGCTGGATTTGCCGACGAGACGCCGCCCGACTTTTTTCACGCTGTATTTCAGCGACGTCGATAACGCCGGCCATCGCCATAGTCCTGAATCACCGGAAGTTAAAAATGCGATTAGAAATGTTGATCAAATTATTGGCCGGCTGATGAACGGCCTCAAAGTACGCGGCCTTGATCATCGCGTCAACCTCATTATCGTTTCCGATCACGGCATGACCCCCGTCACTCGCGACCGCGTCATTTTTCTCGACGACTATCTGGATTTAAACAAAGTCAACGTCGTCGATTGGAATCCGGTGGCGGCGATTCGTCCACGCGAAATGAATAAAGACGAAATTTATCAAAAGCTCGCGAATGCCCATCCGCATTTGCAGGTTTATCGCAAGCATGAAATACCGGCGCGTTTTCATTACCAAAATAATCGCCGCATTGCGCCGATTATCTGCATTGCGGATGAAGGCTGGACAATTAAGCAGCGCGACACGAAAAACGCCGCCGAACGCGCTTATACTACCGGCGAGCACGGTTACGACAATCAACTCGCGGCGATGCGCGCGATTTTCATTGCGCACGGCCCGGCGTTCAAATCCGGTCTCGTGGTCGAGCCATTTCAAAACATTCATCTTTATCACCTCATGTGCGCGATCTTAAAATTGCAGCCGGCGCGCAATGACGGCGATCTGGATTCGGTGCGCGTGATGCTGCGGTGAGGGGTAAAACGTATTTTTTCATTTTAACACAAACCCACATTAACATGACACGCATCCAACCGATTGAACCTAAACGCGCCGGCCTGTTCACGCGCGCGGTTTGATCACGCCTTCGGCATCGAATCGATGGGCTTCACCGCAGGCGCATTTGGTCCGCTGCCGGAAAGAAAATAATCCACGGCATACGCTTTCTTCCTCGATAGTTTAATGATCAGCGTCGATGAACGATTACATTTGGACCGTGCGCGTCAATTGGATCGCCGGCCAGGAAGCCAAAGCTTTTGCGCGCAACCACGCGTTTACCGTCGGACCGCCCGTTAGTTTCGATACGTCCGATCCGCATCCGAGCGCGGTGGAATATTCGCTTGGCGCGTTGGGCGGCGACCTCGTGAATGGCTTTCAGGCGCAAGCCCGGCGCCGCCGCGTCACGATTGACGCCATCGAAATGCGGCTCTCCGGTCGATTGAACAATGTGTTGACGCATCTCGGCGTCATCGGCGAAATCGGCCATCCCGGGTTTGAATCCATTGACGGCACGCTTTACGTGAGCGCCGAGGCGGAGGAGCCGTTGTTGCGAGCGCTTTGGCAAACCACTTTGGAACGCTCACCCCTGGTTAATACCTTGCAGCGGTGCGTTGCGCTCACGCTTAACCTCAAAGCAATATAAAATTGGCAAATTTCCCATGCGACGCCGAATTTTAACTCTTTTCCTGATTGTGGTATCGGCTTTTGCGGAATTTTCGCTGTGGTTGGCGGCCTGCCAAAATGAGCCGCGCCGCATTTGTGTTTATGGCTGTCGCGGCTCATGCCCGTGCACTGAGGAAGTTAATTGTCTCAATGGGAAAATGTTCGAAGCCGCTGCTTCTTTTTTCTCGGCGTGCCGCGCTTCCTCGCCACAAGCCTTGTTTGCTTCGGCGCGCTGGGAAGGCCTGCCTTGTTGCTTTGATCGGCAGACGCCTTTTTTCCAGAACACCGAGTTCCTGCCTTTTTTAATTTTGCGAGTTGCGCGGAATTTTGCATTGGAGCCGCCTGATCCTCCGCCGCGACCAATGGAATTTTGTAGCCGCGCCAAATCATGATCTTGAACGGTCTACCACAAAAAGTATTTTCAAAGGAATGTGATAATTTCACTCACGGAGGATAAAAATGTATCGTTTGAATGAACAGCAAACCGCGCTGGTGGAAGAAGCTCGCCAGCTTGCCGATAAACAGATCGCCCCTCATGCGGATGCCGTTGATGCGCAAAGCCGTTTTCCGCGCGAAGCCATTGAGGCTTTGGCCAAGTCCGGATTTTTTGGACTAACGCTACCAGCCGAATACGGCGGCAAGGGCCAGGGTTTGCGCGTGGCGTGCGCCGTGTTGGATGAGATCGCCCAGCGCTGCGCTTCGACGGCGATGATTTATTTGATGCACCTCTCCGGCTGTTCGTGTTACGTTGCCGCGCCGCAAGCTTCCGAGCCGGTGATGCGCGCCGCCGCGGCAGGCAAACATTTGAGCACGCTGGCCTGGAGCGAGAAAGGCTCGCGCAGCCACTTTTGGGCGCCGGTGAGCCAGGCGGCGCAGAACAATGGCCACGTCATTTTAAATGCGCAAAAATCCTGGGTCACTTCCGCCGGCGAAGCGGACGGCTACGTGGTTTCCACGCGCACGCCGGGCGGCACGGCGCCAACGGACTCGATGCTTTATCTCGTGATGAAGGGCGATACGGGAATGCAAATCAGCGGCGCCTGGAGCGCGTTGGGCATGCGCGGCAATGCCAGCTCGCCGATGAGTTTTGAAAACTGCGCCATTCCCGCGACGCGCGCGTTGAGCGAAACCGGCAAAGGTTTCAACATGATGCTCGAAGTGGTGCTGCCGTGGTTTCAGCTCTGCAACGCCGCGATTTCCGTTGGCCTCGCCGAAGCTGCCGTGCGCGCCACCACTGCGCATCTCACCGGTAAACGGTTCGAGCATTTGAACAGCGCGCTCGCCGACCTGCCGAATTTGCGCGCCCGCCTGGCGCAAATGCGCATCGAAACCGATCGCGCCCGCGCGCACCTCGTTAGCGTGATTGACGCGGTCGAGCAGCCCGGCCCGGCAACGATGTTGTTCGTCCTGGAATCCAAAGCCGCCGCCGCAGAATCGGCCATTCGCGTGACCGATATTGGCATGCAAGCTTGTGGCGGCGCGGCTTTCAGCCGTCATCTCAGCTTGGAGCGCAACTTCCGCGACGCGCGCGCCGCGACTGTTATGGCGCCAACCACCGGCGCCAAAGATTCCCCGCAAGCCACGCTTTTGCCGATTCATTTGCTGCAACAGCATGGCTTAATCGCCGGCAGGGATTTTACCATCCGGCGCTTTGACGTGCTCGTCGGCAAACATGGCGATCATATCGGCGGCGAGCTCGAGGCTTTGCACAGCCTGCAAAAAGGCGAAAGCGCGGCCTGCGTTGCGCTCGATCTCAACTGGGAGCGTTGGCAAGCGGATGGCACGGCTGATCCACGGCAAATTATCGTGCTCGCCACGACGCAGCCTTTTGATCATTGCAACTTCACCGTGCTGGAGAGCTTTCCGCAGGCCGATGAAGAGCGTTGGAAGCGCGTGCTCTTCATGATGCGCTACGACAATCCGGCCTATCGCGAAATGATGGATATGGAAGGCCTCAAAGCGTGGCTGCCCGGGCGCACGGCCGGCTATGCGAATTTAACCGAAGCGGTTCAACAACAAAAATTTTTCGAGAAATAGTTCATGCAAACCTTGCCCTTATTCCCCGTCACTTCCGTCGGCAGTTGGCCGCGTCCGCCGGAGTTGTTGCGCGCGTTGAATCAAAGACAGCGCGGGCGAATCGGCGCCGAGGAATTCAATCGGAGCGCCGATCACGCCGTGCTCGCGGCCTTGCGATATCAGGAAGAAGCCGGCGTGGATTTGGTTACGGACGGCGAACAACGCCGCGATAATTTTTACTCCTTCGTCGCCGAAAAGCTTGAAGGCGTGCAGTTGATGTCGCTGGCGGAAATGCTCGACGTGGTTGAAGACAAAGCCGGCTTTGAGCGCATTTTGCAAACGCTCGATGTGCCCGCGTACTCGATCAAAAATCCCACTTGCATCGGCAAGATCAGCCGCCGCGAGCCGTTGGCATTGGGTGAATATCTTTTTTTGCGCCAACACACGCCGAAGCCGATCAAAGTGCCGTTGCCCGGCCCATATATTTTGACGCGCGCCATGTGGGTCAAAGAAGTCACGCGCGCGGTTTATGCTTCCAAAGAAGATTTAGGCGAAGACGTGGTGCGCGTCTTGCGCGAGGAAGCGTTTGCGCTCCGTGACGCCGGCGTTGACTTTATTCAATTCGACGAGCCGGTGCTCACGGAGCTTGTTTTCACGCAGGGACAGACGCGCACGTTCATGTGCGCCGCGCTGGCGGCGAGAAAAGATCCGCAGGAAGAATTGGAGTTCGCCGTCGATCTCCTCAATCGCGTCGTTGCGGGGTTGGACGGCGTTCGCACCGGCGTGCACATTTGTCGCGGCAACTGGAGCCAGAATGAGGACACGTTACTGCGCGGCTCGTACCATCCGCTTCTTCCATATTTGGCGCGAATCAACGTGCGGCAATTTGTGCTGGAATATGCGACGCCGCGCGCCGGCGATCTCGTGGTGCTCGCAGACAAGGAATTAGGCTTCGGCGTCGTCAATCCGCGCACGCCGGAGATCGAATCCGTCGAGGCGATTGTAGCGCGCGTCAAAACCGCTTTGCCGCATTTGCCGGCGGAGCGAATTTTTCTCAACCCCGATTGCGGCTTTGGCACGTTCTCCAGCCGGCCGATGAACACGCCGGAAGTGGCCGCGCAGAAACTGCGCGCCATGTCGCAAGCCGCGGCGAGGTTGCGAGCATAGAAGCTAACGCCCACATGAAATTGGACGATCTCATCAACCATTGCCGCAGCCTCGCACACACCACTGAAGACGTGAAATGGGGCAGCGTGCTGGCGTTTTCCATCGGCGGCAAAATGTATTGTTGCATTTCGCTGGATGAAAAATAAAGAAATGTGCCGTTTGGTCGCGGCCTCGCAGCGTCTTGTTTATGGCGGTTTGCCCAAACGAATCCGGCAAACACTCATTCTATAAAACCGAATGTGGACGAACGCAATCAAAAAAGCTTTGAACGCGGAGGACACGGACAACGCGGATGGTCACGGATTTAAAGAAATATATCAGTCATGTTACTCTCATTAAATTACGGTCGTGGCCAACTGGCATTGGAGATTCCCGAAAAAAACCTTCTTGCCTATCGCCAGCCCGCCGCCAATGCCGCTTCCGGCAATCAAAAAATTCTGCTCGACGCAATCAGCGATTTCGGCATTTTGCGTATTTCCCCCATCTTTGCCGGAAGACAAGTCGGTGTGATCGTCGACGTCTCGACTCACTCGACGCCGCACGCGGAATTGCTCGCGGTGATGCTGCCGTTTTTGCGCAGCGCGCGCTCTGTGCAATTCTTCTTGACGACAAGCGCCGAAGAGCCGGAGCGCGCGGCGAATCAACAGCTCATTGACGCGCTGCACGCGATGATCGCGGATTTTGAATTTCCCGACTATGAAATTCATGCTAATGATCGCGAGCGCGACGAATTTGTCACGGTCGGCAAAACGACGCGCGGCACGCCGGTGCAGGTGAATGAACGCTCGGCGAGGTGCGACATTTTTCTCGTGATCGCCGGCATGCAAAATCACGAATGCGCCGGTTACTCGAATCCGCTGAATAATTTTCTCCCCGGCCTTTGCAGCTTAGAAACACTGACGCGCAACGAGGCGCTGGCGCTCGACGAACGCTCGACCTTCGGCGCGCATCCGTTTCATCCCGATCCGTTGCGCCGCAACAATCCGCTCGCGGATGACGGGTGGGAAGGCGTGCAAATGATCTTGCGCCGCCGGCCGGTTTTGGCGCTCACGGCGATTTCCTCGCGCGGCCAATTGCAATGGGCCAAAATCGGCGCGTTGATCGAAGCCACGCGTGCGGGCATTCAAAAAGTCGATGAATTAATGAGCTTCGCTTTGCCGCCCGCGGATTACCTGATCGTTTCACCCGGCGGCTATCCCGATGATGAGAATTTCTACACCGCGTTGCGCGCGTTGTTGTTGACGAAAAATGCACTTGTGCCGAACGGCGAGATATTGTTTCTCGCGCACTGCGAAAACGGCGTCGGGCCGCAACAATTCTATCATGAGCTGACAAAATCACTTCCGGAAATTTCAGGGCGCATGGAGAATGACTACCGGCTCGATTCTTACAAGGCTTACAAATTCGCGCCAATGCTGCAGCAGTTGCGGGCGGTTCATCTGCATTCGAATTTACCGCACGACGTTATCGAAGGCCTGCATTTGCATCCTGGCGCTGAACCGCAGGCTTTGGTGAATCAATGGCTCGCGGAAAATCCGCCGGCGAAGATTATTGTCCTTGACGGCGCCATAAAACTGGCGAGGCCTTGAGTTTGGCATTGGCGCTTTCAAACAATTTTAACGCGAAAGGAACCCAGCATGGAAATTTATATTGTCCGGCACGGCATTGCGATGGAACGCGATGAATGGACCGGCAGCGACGAGAAACGCCCGCTCACCGAAAAAGGAAAAAAGAAAATGGAGCAAATCGCGCAGGGCTTGGCGGCGATGGAGATCGATTTCACGCATATTTTTTCCAGCCCGCTGGTGCGGGCGCAACAAACCGCGGAGATTTTACAAAAAATCTTGAAGATCGATCATCTCGACGAGACGGATTTGCTCGTGCCGTCCGGCGATCCGGCGGCGATCATTCCGTTTCTCAACAAATTGCCGGACAAGGCCGAAGTGGCGCTCGTGGGGCACGAGCCGAACGTTTCGGAGTTGCTGGGTTACTTATTAAGCGGCCAGCACAAAAGTTTTAGCGGATTCAAAAAAGGCAGCGTAGCCATGTTGGAAGGTTTTGCGCCGCTGCGGGCGGGGCAACTCACGTTGCGCTGGTTCATGGAACCCAATCATTTGGTGGCGATTGGCGAGGGGGAATGAGAAGCAAAAGGCAAAGAGCAAAAGGCAAAAAACAATTTACGCTTTGCCTTTTGCTGCAATCAAGGCTTGATTATTCCCAACAGCTCGGCGATTAACTTCACGGCGTTCTGATTGACGAAGACCGTGGTGAAAAGCAGAATGAGGAACATGATGGTGAATTTGCGATCTAGAGTCACTTTCATCGTTTTGATTTCTCCTTCCAATCTTGCGACCTCGGTTTTTATGAGGCCTTTCAGCTCCACAATTTCCGCTTTAGTCGCAAGTTCCTTGGTCAATTCATCTTTCAACTCAAATTTCTTTTGCGCGATGGCGGCGTCGGCTTTATGCTCGATTCTTTGCGCGGCTTCGTCGGCTTTTTTATCGACGGTTTGCACGGCGCCGTCCAAGGCCTGGATGATTTCTTTGGCTTCGCTTTTGCCAAAGCGTTCTTCACGGCGGGCGTAAACCTCTGGGGCTAAGAGTAAGGCCATATTATTTTCTCGCGGTTTAATTTAATGCCGGAAGTCAGATACAAAATTGCGCGGCGAATTGCAAGGATTTCGGCGCGTTGTTTTCAGTCAATGATTTTATAAAAAATTTAAAAAAGTTCGAGGGCGAGGTTCGACGCGCTACTTCCCGCCCCCGAACGGTTTGATTTGTTCGTCCCGCCGAGCTTGCCGAGGCGAGACCGGAGCGAACTCTGGACGGTGGCATGCACACTCCAATTGTAATAAGCCGTAATCAAATCATCCAGAATGTCGTGGGTGAGCTCTTGAATACGATCGGCCAACATGAATTTCTGATCGCGCGGAAATTTTGACAATTCCGGGATCAAATACTTCAGAAAATCATAACTCAAGGTCAGAATGTTTTCGGCGTAAGCCATCATGCCTTTCTCCAAAAAAATTTTTCCCCCGCTTCGCGGGGAAAAGGGTAATAAGGGTAAAAAGAGCACAAAGATTAACGAACGTCCTGGGCGCAGCGCAAACCAACATCATTTGGCGGCATAGCTTCCAACGTTCTTCAGATAGCGCTTGGCCTCCTCCCAACCATAGGTGCGCGTATTGTCGAAATCAAAATTCGCTTTGCTCGCACTGGCGTCATCGCCCCAGGGAAATTTGTATTTCGGCTTGCCGGCGAGACCGGTGTTGCCGCCGCGCGCGGCGTATTCCCACTCGGCTTCCGTAGGCAAGCGTTTGCCCGCCCATTGCGCGTAAGCATTGGCGTCGAGCAAAACGTTCGTGGGCTTGAGATCGCGATGCATGATGCCCTTCTGAGGCGCCTTGCCAAGCCCGGCGCCGATTTGGAGCATCAGCTCGATCACCGTTTCGAGCGCCAGCTCGTTGCCGGCGAGCAAATCCGCGAGCGCGCCGCCGTCGAGATATTCCATCGCCAAATACGGCCGGCTTTCCCATTCGCCCACTTCGTAGATCGTGACGACGTTCGGATGGTTGATGAGCGCGGCCGCTTGCGCTTCATGCTTGAAACGGGCGCGCAATTCCGGCGTGGCCGCATATTCCCGCGCCATGAATTTGATCGCGACTTGCCGCGGCAAATTCAGGTCTTCGGCGAGATACACTTCGCCCATGCCGCCTTCGCCGAGTTTTTTCAACAGGCGATAATGCGAGAGTGTTTGATTGAGCATGTCGTTTAAATTTGCGTGAAAAGACGACACCCACGATTATGCCGCGAGATAAATAATTTTGGGGAAAAAGTCAAGGGTTGGCCAAAAAATAAACTGACAAAAAAATAAACTGCCTTTCCCCCAAAAATATAAAGTTGAATTTCAGTTCGGCGCAAACTTCACGCACCAGTTTTCACGTCCGGTCCACAAATTTATTCAACAGATGGGCTTCGGCATTTTAAAAAGCGGCGGGAGCAGCGAAAATAAAGAAATCCTCCATGCGGGCGATCAGGTTGCACCGTTTGGCGCACCGGACGCCATTCTGCTCTTTGAGCACGGCGGGGATCGCATCGAATGGATGGCGGTCTCCTTTCTTTACACCCGTTTAAAAAGTGTGGCGCTTAAAATTAGCGCCCTGCCCGAATTGACATTCGTCAATCGAAGAAACCCCAACGACCTGTTGCGATTTAAATTCGATAAGCTGGCCGCGGCGGTGAAACGAATTGTATCCGGAGCGCGGCTCGATGAAACGACCGCTTTTCCGCACGCCGCGCGACAAATGCTTTTTACCGTTAACCGATGCTGACCTCATAACCGCGGCGCGAGCCTAAAAACGGGGGATCGTCAGTTTAGTTTTTACCATTTCACGAGCGAACCGGTGTAACTCGCATCTTGCGAAGTTAAAGCATCGCAATCGTGGCCTGCAATCTCTTCGGCGCAATCAGCCGCCAGGCTTGGCGCAGATGGAAATCCAGCTCTTCATCATTGACACGATTCAACTCGACGCCAATCCAGCCGCGACCGCCGACATAAGGCGGTTTGAAAAATTTCTCCGGCGACGCGGCTATCAACATTTCTTGAATACCGATCGGCGCCGGCAACCACACCGCGAGGTGCCCGTCGTTGTGATGGTTATTGGCAAACATGGCAAAGACTTTCTTGCCGACGAAGAAGGTGGGCTCGCCGTGCGAGAGTTTTTCCGTCGTCTCCGGCAGCGCGGCACAGAGGCGCCGGACACGTCGAAGATGTTTTGCGCTGGTTGCAGATTGGAGTTTTTTCATTTATCAAAGCGGTTTGATATTTCTGCACATCGCGTTTTCTCCTTAACAAACGTCACGACCGAGTCTGGTCAGCACCGGCCAAAGCCGGCATACCCGATTCATGCGGAACGGCAACGAACCATGCGCCCAGCCCCAGAACTGCCACGATTGCAGTCAGTAGGTAAAACATTGCGGCGTAGGAGCCGGTTCGTGTCACGCATTCCGCCAGCAACAGCGGACCGACTGCCGAAGCGAGCACGGTGAGCGCCTGTGCCGCGCCTTGAATTTTGCCGAGGTGAGCGCGACCGAAAGCGCAGCTCCAAAAGCTGAAAAAAATAACGATGACAAAACCGCCCGCCAGTCCCATGACGAGAGCATAGGCTGCGACATGCATCTGAGTTTTGACGTGGGGCAATGCAGACAGCGAACTCGCGAGCAGCCCCATCGCCAATGCCATGAGCCGGTTCATCGACCACTTCGACGCCAGCCAACCGCCGAGAAAATTTCCCACCAATGCCGTCAACGCACTGATGACCAACGTGCGATGATAAGTGGAAGCAGCGAAACCTCTTTCCGCCAAAATAGATTCGTTGAACAAACCGATGCCGGAAGCGGTGAGGCCGTAAACCGAGCTGGCCAAGCCGAAAATCCAGAAGGCCGGGGTTGATAGAGCTTGCAGCAACGTGTGGCCAGTCGTATCGTTCGCGGCGCTGTTCTCAACCGCGCGCTCGCCATCGGGTGAGAGGCCGCACGCTTCGGGCGTCCGTCGCACCAGAAGCCCGCCGAGCGGCGCAAGCCCCAATAGCAGCACGAGGCCGATGCCCGTCCATGCCGTGCGCCAGCCATAGTTGATGACCGTCGCACCCACAATCGGAAACGCCAACATAAATCCGATGCTCAACGCGATCGTATAAACGCCCATCGCGGAGCTGAGCCGGCGTACAAACCACTGGCCGACCATCGTGATGCTAATCACCGAAAGCGCGCTCTGCCCTAGCCCGCGCGTGAGCGTGATCAGCAACGCGAGCGAAGCAACTTCCTGCGCGCCGCTCATGAACAGCACAACTGCTGCGAGCGCCGTGACGACAACGGTGAGCACGACACGACTGCCGAAGCGGTCGATCATCCGCCCGATGCCGAGGCAGAAGAGCGAGCCGAGCAGTGTCGCCCAAAGGTTGAGGCGCGCGAAGAGAACGCGATCGATCTGAAGATCAGTCAGCAATGGCTCGGTGATCAGGCCGAGGCCCTGCGTCCGCCCCGGCAGGGTTCCGACCATTGCCAGCGCTGCGATGGCAAGATTCACCCAGCCGTAATAGAAAGGAACAGCAACCGGACCGATTGTCGGGCGGCGCAACTCGATGCGCAAAGAATTCATGTTAATTCTCCACAACCGTGAGCTTATGATCGTCCGATTGGCGTGACGAATTGTTTCTCGCCGTATTCCACCACACGACACACAAGCCAAAACACAGACACAGCCCGAGCCAGCGCATGGAGCCGGTCGCAAAAACAACAGTGCCGTTAAAGAAGATGAAAAGCAAGAACGCATGCATGGAAGGCGCAAATGACGTGAGCGAACAGGCCGATGCAGGCAGCCGTCCAAGCCAGCCTTGCTGCTGCATCCCATTTATTTTTTTTACGCGATAATGCGAAGATCGTAGCCCCTGCAACGTATCCGGCGATAGCGATCCAGATCGTGACTCTGGTTAAGATTTCACCTGTGCTCATCTACAACTCAAATATTCCGTTTTGATTTTAACTCATCCGTGCGCCGAGCTTGGGCACGGAAACTCCTTCCGTCGGCCCACCTCTGTGACAATATGACGATCAGACGATGCAGAACGTTTCATTGTTAACCGAACCTGAGCTTGGCCCGCTCCTTGGCTTTCAGCGCTTCGACTTCCCGATCTCGCGGTGTGGCCGTGGTCACTAGAGAATCCAACAAATTTTTCGAGATCAGCGCCACTTGATTCACCGCGTTCTCGAACGCTGCTTCATTGATCTTGGCAGGTTTGTTGAAACCGGTAATTTTTCGGATAAATTGCAACGACGCGGCGCGAATCTCGTCGTCCGTCACGGGTGGGGCAAAGTTGTAAAGCGGCCTGATATTTCTGCACATCGCGTTGTCTCCTTAAGTATTTTCGTCTGGCGTAAGCCGTCACTTGCCATAACGATTCGCGATGGCGCGTATCTCAACATTCTCGATCACGCGACCTCGCATATTTTCGACAGTGGCTTGCAGCATTGCCCGCCCGACTTCTTGTCCATGCACATATAAACTGGGAAAAGGTTTCAACAGGCGAAACAGCGGCCGCAGCAATTGAAAGAGCCGCGGCCCCGAGTCCGAGGGATCGGTGTCGATGAAAGCGGGACGCCAGCAGGTTGCGCCGAGGAGCGCCATTAGATCGCGCTCAGTCCCTGCTTTCACCCGCGCCCATAAAAAGCGGCCGTCAATACTTGTGCCTTTGCCACTGATGAAGTGGAATGCTGCCTTCGGACTGTGAACGAGCAGCGCGTGTGCGGCCGCCAGGGCGAAGTCGTGGGTAATCTTGCGGTATTCGGCCTCTTGCGAAACCTGCGTTGACGAAACGCCCAGACAGAAGAGACAGGCATCAACGCTCGTGAAAGCGGCCTCGACGCCATCGTAGCGCAAATAATTGTCGTGGATGAACACGCGGAGTTTTGGGTGCGCGATCTTAATCGGACGGCGTGTGATGGCACGAACTTCGTCAACGTTCGAGGCTGCGAGACAAGCCCGCAGCACGCTTCCGCCCGCAGCGCCCGTCGCGCCGAAAATGAGAACTTTCATTGACAAGCTTTCACCTTTCAGGAAAATGTCGCGCTTGGATACGGCGACAGAAACTGAATTTTAAACTAATTGATGAAACCCCGTGCGGCCAAAAACTCATCAATTTTTTGGAATGCTTCGGCTTGAATTTTGGGATCCGGTTGCGGCCAGCCATCATCGCGCTTACCCGCTGGCGTAAACAAGTGGCCGACGCCGCGATAGACGTGCAACTCACATTGATTTCCCGCAGCACGCATGCGGTTATAGAAGAGCTGTACCCTGGCCAGTGGGGTCACGGTGTCCTCACTCCCTTCCAGAATAATAGCTGGCGGCATTCCCGAGCGCACATGTGCAGCAGGTGAAATGGTCTTAACGTTGGCGCGCGCGCCGAGTAAGCGCTGGGGCCAATTGTCATTTTCCAGATGCACCGCGGGTGACACCAGAATCAGCGCATTGGGCGCGGCACTCACCCCTTTTTTCGAGGTCGCATCCTCAAAGATAGCGGCCGAAACCGCCAGGTGCGCTCCGGCCGACCAGCCATAAGCGGCGATACGATCGGGGTTGAGTCCGAGTGCGGCTGCATTCGTTCGCATCCAACGAATGATGGCGCGAGCGTCTGCCATGGCCTCGAGTGGTGTGATGGTGCTCTGATTTGAGAGCCGGTACTGCGCCGCCACGGCAACCATTCCTTTGCGTGCGAAATGTTCAGCGCGACTGAATGCCCAGGCCGGTTCGCCGATGGTCCATCCTCCACCATGAAAAATCACCATGGCTGGACGTGGCGCGGCGCGCGGCAATCCGCTCGGCATGAAAACATATGCCTTAAGCGCGACGGTATCAATCTGAGCGTAAACCTGCGCAACCGGACCAACCACTCGCCCGCTATCTGGCGCGGTACCGCGAAAGGCAAAACCTGAAGAAATGCTTAAACCCCAAATGAGCGCTACGATCAACTTCTTCATGGTCTGTGTCTCGTCGTTATGATTAAAAAATAGCGTTTGTCGTGGCGCCTTCAGGCGTTGATGTTGGACGTTCATCAGTATGCCTAAAGGCATCACTACGAACCATATTACGTCATTTGCGCCAGCGTCTTCTCAATGCGACGGTCGGGGATAAGCCAAATCACCGCCACCAAAACGTAAAGTGCACAGGAAATTCGCGCGTATTCAAAAGCGAGCGAGATGGCCAATAAATAAATGACCAACGATATTTTGCCTTTGAAGTCGGTGCCCAGCGCGGCCGCAATCGTTGACTCATTACCATGATGCCTGATCAGCGCGCGAGTCAAAATATAATACGCCGTCCCGGCCATCAACAGCACCACGCCATAAAGCGCCACCGGCCACGCCGCGAAGTGATTTTCTCCCATCCAGTGGGTCGTGACCGGAATGAGCGACAGCCAAAACAGCAGATGCAGATTGGCCCACAGGATACGGCCATTGACATGCCGCGTGGCGTGGAGCAAGTGATGATGGTTGTTCCAATAAATACCGACAAAAGTAAAGCTCAACACATAACCCAGAAAAACCGGCAGCAACGGGCGCAGCGCCGCCAAATCGGCGCCGTGCGGCACTTTCAATTCCAACACCATGATGGTAATGATGATGGCAATCACGCCATCGCTAAATGCTTCCAATCGTCCTTTGCTCATGATTTTGCCCCGTAAATTCCGAGCGTCGGTTTTTCCACGGTGAGATAATCTGCGTAAGTGAGATTGATCGAACGCGAGTGCATGCCCGCGTTAAAATTGATCGAAGCGTTGTCGCCAAGCCGGTTGTCGCAATAGGTGGGCAAATTGAACAGGCTGCCAAACGGCGGAATCGATCCGGGCTTCAAAGTCGTCAACGCTAAAACTTCCTCAGCATTAGCAAAGCGCAGATTTTTACAATTCATCGCCTGTTTCACGGCTTTGGTG
>Ga0247727_10006201_pt1 | contig 23649 bp, 20 predicted proteins | sample WisWelCaveWW1625_FD_202498 | JGI IMG/M metagenome (GOLD analysis project Ga0247727, IMG submission 202498) | Biofilm microbial communities from Wishing Well Cave, Virginia, United States - WW16-25 | ecosystem: Environmental > Aquatic > Deep subsurface > Groundwater > Cave microbial mat | place...
CGGATGAAGAAGAGCACGCGCAAGAAATTCTCGGCGCATTGCGTTTGCGCCTCGCGCAGCAAGAGAATCTCATTCCGAAAGATACGTTTCATCTTTCATGGGTGATCGAGTTTCCGTTGCTGGAGTTCGATAAAAACGAGCAACGTTGGGCCGCGCGGCATCATCCTTTTACTTCGCCGATGGATGAAGATTTGGAGTTGATGTCTTCCGCGCCGGGCAAAGTGCGCGCGAAGGCCTATGACTTGATTCTCAACGGCACCGAAATCGCCGGCGGCAGTATTCGTATTCATCGCCGTGACATTCAAAAGCAGATGTTCAATCTGCTGAACATTGGCGATGAAGAAGCGGAGCGAAAGTTCGGCTTCCTTATGGATGCGTTCGAATATGGCGCGCCGCCGCATGGTGGCATTGCGTTCGGCTTCGACCGCCTCGTGATGTTGCTCGCAGGCCGTAAATCGATTCGTGATGTCATTGCCTTTCCGAAAACCAACTCTGCGGTTTCGCTCATGGACGGCGCGCCCTCCTCGGTGGACGAAAGGCAACTGCGCGAGTTGGGAATCAAACTGCTTTAAAGCTTGCGAAGGTTTCAAGCCTTCGCAAAGTTCAAAAAAATAGCCGGAAAATTGATTGACAGCCGAAGCTTCGTTTATTATATTGCACGGCTTTTTAAAACACAACGCGGCTAGAGGGTGTAGCTCAGCTGGTAGAGCAGCGGACTTTTAATCCGTTGGGCGAGAGTTCGATTCTCTCCACCCTCACTTTGATGTTGTGATGCACGTCCGCGCCCATAGCTCAACTGGCAGAGCAGCGGACTCTTAATCCGGAGGTTCTAGGTTCGATTCCTAGTGGGCGCACGTTTTGAAATTTTCACCTCGATGACCTCTATGAATATGTGAGAGGAAGGAAGCAAAGGCTCGCACCCGCGGGCCTTTTTTATTTGGGGTGTGGTCGTGCGGCAACACTGTGGCGAATGCGCGTATGATTGCGAAACGATGAAGCAACTTTTATTGGATTTAATCGCCGTGGCGATATGGTATGAGCTTTGAAGAAATTTTGCGCAGCGCTTATCAAATCAAGCAAGTCATACTCGCAGAAAATTCTTAAAAGGAGTGTTGCTCATGAGTTCAAAAACGTTGCTCGCCGCGCTTGCGCTGGGAGTTTTTTGCCTCGGTGCAGCTGAAAAAATTTCAGCGCAGGATAATGCCGAGAAGAAAATTTCCAACGTCGGTTTGAAATTGAATTTCGGTCTCGGCTCGCAGGATTTCACCGCTGCACAAGATTTGGAGCGAGGCGAGGCCGCTTCGTTGAGTTTGGGCTACGGCGTTTCGCAGCGCGTCTCGTTGTGGCTGGGTGTTTCCGGCAGCTCGCATAGTCGCGAGACACAGCAAGAGTTGGAAAGCAGTTTAGCGAGTTTGGATCTGGGTGTGCAATACAAATTGCGCCCCGGCAAAAAGCTGCAGCCCTATGGCAAGCTCGGTCTCGGCGCATTTTTTCTGAACACCGAAAAAACGCAAGTCACGTTGAGCGGCGGCGGCGTTACGTGGGGCGTGGGCGCGGAATATCGCTTGGTGCGTTTCCTTTCCGTGGGCGCGGAGTTTTTCTGGAAGGATTTTGATTACTCCGAGCAACGCGTCGGTGATAACAGCGCGTTCAACAAGCTGGCGCAACCGCTGCCAGGCAATAGCCGCGGCTTCATGCTGAATTTCACGTTGCAATGATTCATTTGAATCATTGCTCACGAAACACGCGAAAAACGCGAAAGGTATTTTTGCGTATTGGGTGCGTTTCGTGGGCCGGCTCTTTTTGTGTGAACAAGCCCAGTGAATGAAGCTTCGTGCTTGGCATTCATTGGGCTTGTTCATCTTTGCGCCGCGCCCTGTTGTGTAAGTGAAGTTTGCAAGATGAGCAACAGCCCGCTCTGCTTGATTATCTTTTGCATCATTGACGCCCCTCGCTTATATTGCGCGCAAGCGCGCGCGCCAGACTGCGACGAGCTGCGCCTGGCGCGCTCAACTTGATAGCGGCTCATCCCGTTCCGGACGCAATCATGCCTTCATTGTTTGACGTCAATGCGCAACATCTCGAAGGCGATAGCAAAATCGCCGCGGCGCTCGAAAGATTGTCGCCAGCCTTTCGCGTGTTGTTGTGGGAGAAAACCAAAACGCATCAACTCAGCCCCATTCAAGTACAGTTCTTGGCTTATCTGCTCTATCATCCCTCCTCGCAATCCACCATCAGCCCTCTGGCAAAAGAATACACACTAACGCCGGCAACCGTGAGTGCTGCAATCACCACGTTGGAAGAGAAAAAACTCGTTGCGCGCGAACGCAGCACCAACGACCGCCGCGTCGCTTTTATTGCGCTCACGAGCGAAGGCAAGAAAACCGCGCGCAAGCTTGCTTCGTGGGCGGAAGTCATACGTGAGAGTGTTGCGCAATTTCCCGCCGAAGAAAAGCCGGTCGTGATGAAGTTTTTGATGCGACTCCTCGCGGCATTGCAACAAGCCGGCGCAATTACCATCGCGCGCATGTGCTCACCTGCAAATTTTTCCAGCCGGAAGCGCATCCCAATGCTCCCGCGCCGCATCATTGCGGCTTGTTGAATAAACCTCTCGCCAACACCGAACTGCGGCTCGATTGCCCCGAGCATCAAAGCATTGCGCCGCCAGCTTAATTTTGGAGTATGCACAACCTCATCTTGCCAACGCAAATCGCAGCGCTTTTTTCGCATGAGCAGCGCAGCGCACTCCTCACCTTGCGCCGCGATCTCCATCAACATCCCGAACTCTCTTTGCAAGAGCACCGCACAGCGGCAAGGTTGTATGCCGAATTGGAGAAGCTTCACCCCATACAACTCACGCGCGTTGCGGAGACCGGCGTCGTCGCACGGCTCAAGGGAAAAAATGCGAACGCGCCGCTCGTCGCGATTCGCGGCGATATTGATGCGTTGCCGATTCAAGAGGAGACGGGCTTGCCGTGGGCTTCAGCGCATGCGGGTGTGATGCATGCGTGCGGGCACGACGTGCATGCGAGCTGGGCCATTGGCGCGGCGCACCTGCTCATGGAAAATCCCGCGCACGGCGAGGTGCTCATCATTTTGCAGCCCGCGGAAGAAATCGGCAAAGGCGCGACGGCGTTGTTGCAAAGCGGCGTATTGGAAAACGTGGCCGCAATCCTTGGCGCGCACGTGGATCGGCGTTTTGAAATTGGACAAGTCGTTGCCGAAGCCGGCCCGCTTGCGGCTGCAGCGGGTACTTTTGAGGTCGAGTTGATCGGCAAAGGCGCACACGGCGCCAGACCGCACGAAGCTTGCGACCCGATTGTCGGCGCGGGCGCGTTGATTGGCGCATTGCAAACGATTGTCGCGCGGCGCTTAAATCCCGCGCACGCGGGCGTGGTTTCCATCGGCACGATCAACGCGGGCACGGCTTCGAATATCATTCCCGAGCGCGCGAAACTGACTGGCACGCTGCGCGCGATGACGGCTGAAACTCGCGCTTTACTTCACGCTGAAGTAAAGCGTATTGCCGAAACCATTGCCTCTGCCTATTCATTGCAAGCGCGCGTTGCAATCGAAACCGGCACGCCGCCGCTCGTGAATGAAGCTCTGCCCGCAAGCTGGGCGCAACGTGCCGTGCGTTCCCTTTTGGGTGAAGCTGCGCTCGTGCCGCTCGGCTTTTTGAATATGGCCGGAGAAGATTTTGCTTTTTATCTCGAAAAAATTCCGGGCTGCTTCTTGCGCCTCGGCGCGCGCGAGCCGGGCGGTGTTGCGACCTCAGCGCACGCGCCGCATTTTTATCCCGCCGAAGAGAGCATTTTTATCGGCGCAGCCGTGCTCGCGGAAACCGCGCGCGTGGCGTCAGCGGAGTTAGGGAACGTCAATAAGTAATTTTGTGCTCCGAAACTTTGTCCTCTTCACCCCCAAAATGCCCACTGTGTTCTTTTAATATCTTCAGGGGTCAGTGAGCTTTAGGAAACTAATCCAATTCATACTTTCATATTGAGGTGAGGGAAGCTTACCGTGCAAAGAACGAAATCCAACAAGAAAAAAGCGCGAACCCCCAAATCTGTGCGCCGGCTGAAACGCAAGCGCAGGCTGAGTGCACAAACTCATCGGCTCATTACACGTTTGCATAGCGTGATCAAACGCAATGTCGCAAAGTGGGATGAAAAATATCCGGGCGTAATCGTCGGCTATCACGTCGCCAAGAAAATCAAAAAAGGCAAAGCGCAGCAGCGTTACGCCGTTGTGTTTCACGTCGAAAAGAAAATCGCGGATGACGAGCTCTCGTCTTCGCAACGCCTTCCACGCCACGTCACCATCAACATTGCCGGGCGAGGCAAAATTCGAGTGCCCACTGATGTTATTGCAACGGGGAGGCCGACGCTTGTTGCGGAGGAGGTTTCTTCTTTTTTACCCGGAGCTAAAATTTCCGAGGCTGGAAGTGGAGCGGTTGGCACGATGGGGCCGCTGGTGGCCCAAAACGAGGAAATCTATATTCTGGGCAACATGCATGTCTTGGGACATAGCCATTTATCTGGCGGCCGGCGCAGTGTCACGATTCCCCGGCAGCAACAGAGCGTGAACATAGTCGCTCGCGGCAATAACGCTGACATTCCCCTAGCTTGCTTCGAACGAGGAATTTTCAATGAAAGTATCGATGCCGCGATTGCCCGCGTTCCGGATGCCGCCTCGGTTCAGCCCTTTGTCCCGGGCTTCGGCAATCCGCGCGGGTTTCGCACGCTGACCCCGAGCGAAGTCCACACCGGCGGTTATGCCGTCGCAATGGTTGGTGGAGTTTCGAGAGCGAACGGCAAAATCGTCGACACTAGTGCGATCTTCGAAGTTGAATCCCCAGTCGGGTTGATAAAAATTTTCAACCTTCTTCCCATAACGCCGCCCATTGCACAACGAGGCGATTCCGGCGCGACGATTATTGATGCGCAAAAAAATGTGATTGGCATCGTCGTGGGCACGGATCGAAGCTTCAGTTACGCCGTCCCGATTGAAACCATTCTTCTGACTTTTGGCGTGCAGTTGGTTTAGGCTTGAAAATCGAACTTATCAAACGGAGATCTGTCATGAAAAACCTTGCTGCCCTGTTTGTGGTTGCTTGTCTGCTGGCCTCTTTTCAAAGCTCGGCCCAGACCTTTTCGGCAATTGATAAAGACGGTGTGATTACCTCACTCACTTCGGAAAAGAAAGATTTGCCCGAGAAGGATTGGACGATTAATGTAGATCATGCCGGCAGCAAGAACTTCGAGGTCTTGCTTGATGACGAGAAGCAGAGTGCCGCTGAATTTGCGTTCAGACCCAGCGCAGGTGGTAAACAATCTTTAGTGCTTGAAAGAGAAAAGATAAAGGGCAGAGCTTTAACCATTCGAGAAGCAGGACAGAGCACGGTTCTTGTTCAGATCAAATTCGCCGGCGATGACACACCTGAGCCGCTCGCTCCAGACGCGCGCGCGCCATTGGCTAAAACCGCATCTGCTTGGGTCTTAACCCATCCGAGCTATGCGAAGAAATTGGTCCGTACTCCTCATGGGCTGCAATTGAAAGACGGCAAGAATTACGTCGGCTCCAACTTCGTTCATCTGTTCTTTGACGGCAGCGGCCATTCCATTCTGACCACCGTTCCGCAGGGCATCGCCAACAAACAATATGTCGTTCACCTCGTTTATTTAGCCGGCACGAAAACGCCTTACCAAACCACATACTCCGTCGATCAAAAGACCGGGACATTCGAGGGCGCTTTGGTTCTGCAAGGAGACCTCAGCAAAATCCCCGGCTTCCTGACTTCGAGCGCCGCGGACAACATGGAATGGGCGGAAGAAGTCATTCTCTTGAGCACCTCAACGACTGATATTGAGTTTGACCTCAAGCAAACCACGATCGCTTTCGCCAACGGCAAAACCAACACGACCGAGAGCACGACGCTGGCCACTCACAAGATCAAGATGACGACCGTGTATCACGGCGCTTTCAATATCGGTTTATTGAACACCCGGTTGGCCGATCCGACGTATGAGCTGGCGCAGTTAGCGGCGGAGCCGGCAAAACAAACCGTGTTGGAGAAGAACGCCGGCGATCGCGGTTTGGTAACGCTGATGGCCGTGCTCTATACTTCGCCGGTCATTGCACTGGAAAACCTGCTCGGAAAAGATCGCGTGCCCAATATCCAACTTCACGGTCGGAACTATTTGCAAGACCACAAGTGGTTTGAGCGTATCTACCCCACGGTTGGAGTGCGGTTGAATGACAAAGTCTTTGAGAATTTGTTTTTCGGCGTCACCTTCGAAGTGGCGCGCGGCGGAAGCCTTTTTGCCGGCGCGCACTACGCCCGAAGAAACGTTTTCAACGGCCCTTTTGATTTCGGCAAAGAAGCAATAACCGCCGAACAGTTTGCTGCACGCCTCGACCAGGAGTGGAAAGCAGATTGGACCTTTGGCGCGAGCATCGATATTGCGATTGTGAGCGGCCTGGTTCGCAGCAAGTGACTCCCTAAAACCATTTCGCACTCATAACCGTTCGCCACGGAGGATTAATGTCTGATGCCCTCAAACGCACGCTGAAGCTCTGGGACCTCATCATGATCGTTATCGGCACCGTGATTGGCTCGGGCATCTTCATTGTGCCCGCAATGGTGCTCAAGCAAACCGAGGGCAGCGTCGGCCTCGCGCTATTGGTTTGGTTCATCGCGGGCGTGCTCTCGTTGCTCGGCGCATTGACCTATGGCGAGCTTGGCGCGATGCGGCCGGAGGCGGGCGGGATTTATGTCTACATTCGCGAAGCGTTCGGCCCGTTGCCGGCGTTCCTTTATGGGTGGACGCTCTTCTTTGTCATTGCGAGTGGAGCAGTCGCAACGCTCGCCGTGGCGTTCTCTTCCTATTTGAATCAACTCGTGCCGCTTTCTGAAAGCGCGAGCCGCGCAGTCGCCATGCTCATGATCCTCGCCGTTATGTTGGTCAACATCCGCGGCACACGCCAAAGCGCGAGCGTGCAAAATTGGACGACCACCACGAAAGTCGGCGCGATTCTGCTCATGAGCATACTATTGCTCGCGTTCGGCAACGGCGCGGGCACGGCCAGTGATGCCATGTGGCCCGCAACATTTTCCGCGAACCTACTCTCCGGTCTCGGCCTCGCGATGATCGGCGTGCTCTGGGCTTACGAAGGCTGGCAATATCTCACGTTCTCCGCGGGCGAAGCGCTCGATCCGCAACGCACGTTTGCGCGCGGCCTCGCGCTCGGAACGGTTGCGCTGGTGTTCATCTACATGCTGGCGAACGTTGCCTACTTGTCTGCGCTTGGATTAGAACGCGCGACCCAATCCGAGCGCATCGCGGCCGAGGCGGTGAGCACGGTGTTGGGGCCGGTTCCAGGAAAAATGATTACCGTTGCGATTCTCCTCTCGATGTTTAGCGCGGCCAACGGCATCACGCTCACCGCTTCGCGTGTGTTCTATGCGATGTCGCGCGACGGCGTGTTCTTCCAACGTTTGGCCGAAGTGCACCCGCGTTTCGGCACGCCCGCGCTGGCGATTGTTTGGAGTGCGGTGATCGCCATCGCATTCACGGTAACCGGCACCTTCGAACAACTCTTGACGTATGTGGTTTTCTCGGCGTGGATTTTTTACGCGCTGGGTGCGTTGAGCCTCTTCGCCTATCGCCGCAAGCAGCCCGAGGCCGCTCGGCCGTTTCGAGTTCCGGGGTATCCATTCACACCGATCTTGTTCGTGCTCTCCGCCGTAGCGATTGTCGCGAACACGATCATCTCGCAACCGTGGCGCGCACTCGTGGGCATTGCGGTGGTGTTGTTGGGAACGCCGGTGTTTTATTTTTGGAAGGGGAGAAGAGCGAAGGCCATGAAGCCGGCAACGGCATCGTGAAGAAAAATTAGCGCGCGAGCAAGCGCTCGACTAGCGCCGGCAAGCTCACGAAGCGCACTGGGATCTCGGCAAACTTACGCTCATAAGCATGGGGCACGTCATGAGCGACGACAAAACATTCCGCGGCGGGATAGAGTTTGTAAAAAATTTGGAGGTTCGTTGCATCAAAATCATTCGCAGACCATTTGCACGCGATGGCAATGGGTTTGCGTCCGCGCCGCGTCAAAACGAAATCCACCTCGTGGCCGCGTTTGTCCCGCCAAGAATAAACCTCCCGTGCTTGCAGATGGGCATAAAGCTCGTTTAAGACGAAATGCTCCCACAAAACTCCGAAGTCTTGTTTGCGCAGCGCGTGCCATCCGCGATGATAACAGACGAAGCCGGTGTCGAAGCCGTAAACTTTCGGAGCGGAAACGATCTCCGTGGCGCGCGCAGAGCTGAAAGGGCGAAGCACATGGACGACGAAAGTCGCTTCCAATGCGCGCAGGTAATTTGCAATCGTGCTGCGGCTGACTTCGCAAGGCTTGGCAAAGCTCGTCGCTTCAAAAATGCCGCCGCTTTGCGCCATGAGCAGCTCGACGAACTTTTGGAAGGAATAACGCCGCTCGAGCCGAAACAACTCTTGAATGTCTTTGGCCCAATAAGCATCCATCCATTCTTGAAAGTCTTGTTCGGGCAGCTCGGGAGATAAAAAATATGGAGGAAGCCCGCCGTGCAAAAAACGATGGGCGAGGTCGGGTTGCTCGAAATCCTCGAGATCGGCAAGCGTCATCGGCGTCAACCATAGCTCAACCTTGCGTCCAGCCAAGGTGTCTTTGAACTTTGCCGAAGCTCCGAGTGTGGAAGAGCCGGTCGCCAAAATTTTCGTGGTGCGATAATAGTCCGCGGCAATCTTGAGCAGCTCGGAAGGATTGTTGAGCCGATGGATTTCATCTAACACGATGCGGCGACCGCGCATATTTTCCAGAAAGGCCTGCGGGTCTTCCAACTCTCTGCGCACGCGCGGCAACTCGCAATCAAAGTATTCGATGTGAGGCAGGCTTTGACACAGAACGGTTTTGCCGGCGCGCCTCACGCCCGAGAGCCACAGCACGGAGCGGCGTTGCCAGGCTGCTTCGAGGTTTTTTAGCCAAAAATGTCGCTGTACCATGTGCAACCAAAATAGCGTTTAGTGCTACTAAATACAAGTAGTTTGGCGTTTGGTACAAAGCCCTTTCATCACTCCTCCGGCTGCACTTTCATCGACGCCATCAAAATCTGCTGCACTTCTTCCGCGGTGAGATCGCTCAACAATTGTCCTTCCTTCGCAATCGAAATTTTGCTGGTTTCTTCGGACACAACAAGCACCAACGCATCCGTCTCCTCGGAAAGGCCGAGCGCGGCGCGGTGGCGCGTGCCATAGCGTTTGTCAAACGAATCGTTTTGGGTGAGCGGAAGAATCGTTTTCGCAGCCACGATTTCTTCGTTTTCGACGACGATGGCGCCGTCGTGCAAGGGGGACTTGGGGCTGAAGAGGGAAATTAAAAGCGGCGCGGAAACTTGCGCTTGCAGGCGAATGCCGGTTTCGACAATGCTCTTCACGCTGTCGTCGCGCGCGATCACGATCAATGCGCCGAAGCGCAGCCGGGCCAGTTCCTCGACGGCTTTGACGATTTCATCGATGGCGCGGAAGCGCGTGACCTTCACGAAGTAGCGGATAATCGGGCTTTGGCCGAGGTATACCAGCAAGCGCCGCAGCTCCGGCTGAAACAAAATCACAAAGGCGATGAGCCAAATCGTTTCAAGCTTGGTGAAGATCCAATTCAAGCCGCTCATGTTGAGCAGTTGCGCCAGAAACGAGAGCGTGAGAATCAAAATCAGGCCGATGGCCATCTGCGCCGCGCGCGAGCCGCGAATGAAAAGATAAAGTTGATAGAGCGTGAAGCCGATGACTAGAATATCCAAAACATCCAGCAAGGTCACCGGCAAGAAGGCGATACGAAAAATTTCGAAGTGACTGCTCATCCCTCACCTCAATGCTCGTTCGAATGAAGAACACAAGTTGCCCCGCAAGAAATCTTATTTGGCGTTCTGCCACGGCTGGGCCGTGGCATGTGCTCTAATAAAGCCACGGTCAAACCTTGCCGCGCAATTTCAGGAAGGCGAAAGTTCCGCGCGCCCGGCAATCAAATCGGCGATCTGCACCACGCGCCGCATCTCCGCGACGTCGTGTACGCGAACAATGTGTGCGCCGTTCGTGGCCGCGATTGCAACCGCGGCGGCGGTGCCTTCCAATCTCTCCTCCGGCGGCAGGTTTAGAATTTTCCCCACAAAAGCTTTGCGCGAAGGGCCGACGAGAATGGGGCAACCCAAACCGCGCAGCTCGGACAAGCGGCGCAGCAGCGTGTAGTTGTCGTGCAGGCGCTTGCCAAAGCCGAGGCCGGGATCGATGATCAAATGTGAGCGCGGAATGCCGGCTTGCTGCGCGAGCGCTATTTGCTTTTCCAAGTGCTGATAAACTTCGTCGAGGAGATTGGCGTACTTCGGGTTCTCCTGCATGTCTTGCAGCGTGCCTTTGAGGTGCATGAGCACGAGCGGCACTTGATAGCGTGCGATCACCTCCGTCATGCGCGCATCGAAGAGCAGCCCGCTGATGTCGTTGACCATCGCCGCGCCCGCGCGAATCGCGGCTTCGGCAACGTTCGCTTTGTAGGTGTCGATGCTGATCGGAATATCGAGCGCGCGGCTCAACGCTTCGATCACGGGCAGCACGCGCTCGCTTTCTTCTTGCTCCGAAACCGGCTGGGCGCCTTCGCCATAAACGCCTTTGGGCCGTGTGGATTCGCCGCCGACGTCAATAAAGTTCGCGCCTTGTTCCGCGAGGCGCAGGCCGTGCGCGATGGCTTGCTCTGGGCTAAAAAAAATTCCGCCGTCAAAAAAAGAGTCCGGCGTGCAGTTGAGCACGCCCATGATCGCCGTCGCCCCGCCGAGAATGATCTTGCACGTGGCGCTGTCAATGACAAATTCTTCGCGCTCGTAATGCTCCAGAAAAGCGCGCAGCTCTTGCATGAACAGCGCTTCCGAGCTGGTGATGAAGCTGCGACTCTGTACTAGCGTGCGCAACTGCGGGTGATCCGAAAACAGATATGCGCTCGTAGGCCCGGCGAGCCAACAGGACAAGCCGCGCAATGAAAAAGCCGAGAGCAAGTTCTTGGGAAACTCTTCTTCGCGGCAAATGATTTTGAGAACCCACGGGTGGCGGCTGTTGCGGCTGGAAAATTCTTCGAACAAAGCGCCGCGCTGAACCCCCAGCTCGGCAACGAGGTCTTGTGGATGATCGAGGCGTAATCTGCGGATGGAGTATCGTGCCATGTCAAACGTCTTTGTATTTATACTCGCTTCTCGTTCCCATGCGGAGCGTGGGAATGCAGCCTTGCACGCTCTGCGTGCCGGAAGTGATCACTCGCGTTTCAACGTATCGGGCAGCAAATCCTTGGGAAGCTCGCCGCGGCGGAGCAGCGTTTTATAAAGCTGCTTGCGCGCCTCCGCGGCAAACACGTCATCGTCGCCCGTGCTGCGGCGAATGCGCTCGCGTAAATAGGCAATGCTCTTTTCCGCTTCGCCGCGCTGCTCGGCAATGTACGCGAGATAAAGGCGGGCATCGGCGTGATCATTCAACTGAATCGCGCGCTCGAAAAATTGCACGGCGCGGTCAACGTCCTTGTGATGATAATACGCGATGCCGAGATTATAAAACGCATTTGCGTCTTGAGAGTCAAGCCGAATAATGTGCTCGTATACGTGCAGCACGCTCGCCATGTCGTTGTCCATCACGTAAAAGCGGCCAAGCGTGCGGAGCACGGCGAGATGATTGGGATTGATCCGGCGGTACTGCGCGAGCAGTGCCAGCGCTTCTTTCTTGCGCAAGTTTAACCTGTAATAGTCGGTCGCTCCGAGCATGGCTTCAAGATCAAACGGATTGAGTTTGAGCGCGTGCTGAAATAATTCCAGCTCATTGTCAAAGCCGTCCGGCGCGTAGCGGCTGCCGTGCAGTTGCGCGAAATAAACGTAGCTCTTGCTGTGTCGGCCATCCCGCGCACGCGCGCGGCGCAAATGCTTCTCGGCCTCGTTCCATTTCTTTTGTTGCAAGTGACATTGCGCGAGCAGCAAATGCGGCTCGACTCCAAGCGAGTCGCGGCGCCAGACGCGCTGCAATTGCGGCATGAGCACTTTGAGCGCGTCGTTCCATTCCGTTTCATGCGCGCGATTTTCTCGGAGCCGGCGCATGGTCGCGCGAGCGGATAGCCCCGCAAGCGCCGCGTCCGTGGTATCGCGCTGCGCGAGCAATGAAGCTTCGGCGGCAATGTCTTCGTGGCGCAGAAAGCGCAGCCCGAGCGCATAATACTCCTTATTTTTTGCCGTCGGCGCAACGGACTGCGCGCTCGCGTTTTCGCTAGCGAATGTTTTTAAAATCCCTCGGCTCAATTCGGCGAAGGCCTCCGGCGAGGGCGAAAATGTGTGTTGCAGCACCGGCTCGTTATTTTCCCCATTAAAAAGCCGAAGCTGCGCTTCGAAATCGTTGTTGCCGCGCGCGCCATAAACGCCGAGCGCGAGAACGCGTACGCCGGCGCTTCGCGCGACGCGAAACAAATACTCCGGCACGTGGAGAGAATCCGGGTTGGCAATTTCGAAGATGGCTTCCGGGGGGAGAGGATAAACCTCGGGGCTTTGGCTCTGGCGCAAGTGCGCGGTCAATTGCTCGGCAAAGGCCAAGCCTTGCGGGGTGATGGCGTAACCGCTCGGCGTCTTTTCAATAAAAGGAAAGACCGCGAGGAGTTGGTGTTGCGGGAGTCGATGTATGGCTTGGCGCAGCAGAAAGAACACGCCGCCTAACGCTAGCGCAGTCGCGACGAGAACTGCGGTCGCGAAACCGCGCTTGGTCAAAGCGCCGGCATGGCGATGAAGATTCCACAAAACGAGTAGTGCGGCCCCCCAGCCGAGTACGATAAGAATGATGCTCCCCGACAAGAGGTTGATTGCGGTCAAACTTGCGTGCTCTTTTGGTTGGGTTGATCGTTGTCGTGTTCCACTAAAACGTTGGAAGCGCCGTTGGTGTTGGCGTCGTCGGGCGTAAGCTCGCCGCCGCTGATAATCGCGTCGATCTCATAGCCGTCGATAATTTCTTTTTCCAACAAAGCTTTGGCCAGCAAGTGCAGTTGCGCGACGTTGTTTTGCAAAATGTCGTGCGCGCGTTGCGAGGCCTCCATCGCGATGCGGCGCACTTCGGCGTCGATCTCTTGCGCGGTGCGCTCGCTGTAATCGCGGTGTTGCGCGATCTCTCGGCCCAAAAAGATTTCTTCCTGCTTCTGGCCGAAGGTGATCGGGCCCATGATTTCGCTCATGCCCCATTCGCAGACCATCTTGCGCGCCAGCTCGGTCGCGCGCTCGATGTCGTTGCCCGCGCCGGTGGTGGTCTCGTTGAAAATAATTTTCTCCGCTTCGCGGCCGCCCATTAAATGAATCAAGCGCGCTTCCAAATAATTTTTCGAATAGCTGTGCTTTTCATCGATGGGCAGATACGTCGTCAAGCCCAGCGCGCGGCCGCGTGGGATGATCGTGACTTTGTGCACGGGATCGGAGCCGGGCGTGTACTTGCCGACCAACGCATGGCCGGCTTCATGATACGCGGTATTGAGCTTTTCCTTTTCGCTGATCAACAAGCTGCGGCGCTCGGTGCCCATCAAAACTTTGTCTTTGGCTTCTTCCAAGTCGCGCATTTCGACGGCGTTTTTGTCGTTGCGCGCGGCTAGGAGCGCGCCCTCGTTGACGAGGTTCGCCAAGTCCGCTCCGGAAAAGCCCGGCGTGCCTTTCGCGAGCACGGCCAAATCCACATTCTTGCTGAGAGGGATTTTTTTTGTGTGCACTCGAAGAATACCTTCGCGCCCGCGTACGTCGGGACGATCGACCACGACTTGGCGATCAAAGCGGCCCGGTCGCAGCAGCGCGGAATCGAGCACATCGGGGCGGTTGGTGGCCGCGAGCAAAATGACGCCTTCGTTGGAATCAAAGCCGTCCATTTCCACGAGCAATTGATTGAGTGTTTGCTCGCGTTCATCGTGGCCGCCGCCGAGGCCCGCGCCGCGATGACGACCTACGGCGTCAATCTCGTCGATGAAGAGGATGCACGGCGCGTTCTTCTTGCCTTGCTCAAACAAATCGCGCACGCGAGAGGCGCCAACGCCGACAAACATTTCCACAAAGTCCGCGCCCGACATGCTGAAGAAGGGCACACTTGCTTCGCCGGCCACGGCTTTCGCCAACAGCGTCTTGCCGGTTCCCGGAGGCCCGAGCAACAGTGCGCCTTTGGGAATTTTCCCGCCGAGTTTTTGAAATTTATCCGGGTCGCGCAAAAAGTCGATGATCTCACGCAATTCTTGTTTGGCTTCATCGGCGCCCGCAACGTCGTCAAAAGTAACTTTTGGGCGACTGTTGCTTGCCAAGCGCGCGCGGGATTTGCCAAAAGAAAAAATGCCTTTCGTGCCCGAGCCTTGCATGCGCCGCAGCAAGAACAGCCAGAAAATCGCCAGCGCAATCCACGGCAACAAATTCAACAAGTGATTCCACCACTCGATGGACTTGGGCTTGACGTCAATTTCGACGTTATACTTGGCGGTCCAAGCCGTGACGGTTTCCATGGAAACTTCGCCCGGCACATAGGCGCGCACGCGATCATACGCCTGCGGATCTTTGGCAACCAATGCTTTGGCCGTAATCAAAAAGCCGTGAACCTCGTCGCCGCGCAGCACGATCTTTTGCACGTTTTTGCTTTCAAGCTCGTTCAGAAACTGCGTGAGGCTGATTTGCCCCTCGGGCTGTTCGGGCCGATCCAAACGTAACGTTACGAAGATGAACACCGTGAGAATCAACATCCACAACAGGAGCGTCTTGGAGGCGCGCGACCATTGGAAGTTGTCGTCGTTGCGCGGCGTTTTGTTCGCGGGCTTGCGTTTCGCGGGAGATTTAGAAGGATTTTTTTTACTGCTCATGGTATTGTGAGAGTTTAAGAAACGATTCGTTCGATAATTCCGCGCTAATCCATCAAATAGACCGCGGGAAGGTTGCGATACTTCTGGGCGTAATCCATGCCGAAGCCGACCACGAAGCGCGTCGGAATGTGAAAACCGACATAGTCGCAATGATATTCCACTTGTTTGCCGCCTTCTTTCACCAACAACGAGACAAACTTGAGCGACTTGGGCTGCAGCGCCGTCAATTTCTCGGCGAGATAGGTGACGGAGAGGCCGGAGTCGATGATGTCTTCAACCACGATCACGTGCCGGTCTTCAATGTGGCAATCGATATCCTTTTTTACCTTGACGACGCCCGAGGTCTTCATGGCTTCCTCATAGCTGGAAATTTTTATGAAGTCGATTTCGCAGTCGATGCTGATGTGCCGCATCAAATCCGCCATGAACATGAAGCTGCCGTTGAGCACGCCGATGAACACCGGCAATTTGCCTTCATAGTCATGCGAAATTTGCCCGCCGAGTTGTTTGATGCGGACATTGATTTGCTCGCCGGTCAACAACACCGGATACTCGCCGGGCAAAAAATTTTTGGTCGTATCAGCCACTCAACCTCCTTCGACATTCTTTTTTTGAAGGGCAGGGGAGTTCTTTAATTCGTGCGCGCGCGCGAAGATTTCGAGAAGCCGCTTTGCAACAGATGAAACTTCCACGCTCTCCTAAGCCGAGGACTATTGCAGCGACGACACCCCGCTGCCCTCCTCAAGGGGAGAATTAATGGGCAAGCTCTCGAGTTGAAGCTGCAACAGGTTCTGCGTTTGCGGCGTGATTTTGAAGCGCTCATCTAAACGATAGCCGCAAACCCACACGAGGCCTTTCTCACATTCCACCAGCGGCACGCTAGCGCGGCGCGCATACGGCACTTTGGCGTCGATAAAAAAATCCGAAAGCTTTTTAAAGCCGTGCATGCCCAGCGGCATGAAGCGATCACCCGCTTGCGGGAAACGCACGCGCAGCTTGCCGCTCACGGAGGCGGCATCGACGAATTGCAAATAGGCATGGCTGCGCTTGCGCCAGAGGGCGTCGTGCGCCGGCGCAACGGTTATAGCAATCCCTGCGTCATGGAGCACGCACCGTCGCCCGATTTCTAAAAACTGCGATTGGGGAGTCGGCTGGATTTTGCTAAAGACAATGCCGGCTTTCTCATGGAAAATTTCCACCTCACTCCGCCAGAGGTACCGGCGCCTAGGAAAGGCGAGAGGCTGGTTATGTGTCGGGTTGAGAAAGGAAAGTATTTGTTCCGTTTCGTCAAAAGTCAACGCGGAGGAGGAGATGACGCGCTCCATCGCCGCGCGAATCACATAAGCCTGAACGCCGCGAAAGTAATTCCGAAATCGCTGAAGATCAAGAATAATTTTGCCGGTTTCCGCGGCAATGAGAGCCTCACTGAAGGCTTGCCCCGCGACGTGCTGCAAATATTCTTCGTTCTCACGAGCAATGCTGGCGAGCCGGGCCAGGCTCGCATTGATTTGCGGATTGAAACGCTCACGCACCAGAGGCAGCAGCTCGTGCCGCACGCGATTGCGCCGGAATCGCACGTCCGCATTGCTGTGATCTTCGCGCCACGCCAGCTCGTGTAGTCTGGCATGTGCCAGAATATCGGCGCGCGAAAACAACAGCAATGGACGCAACACGGGAAAAGAAACATGCGGAATTACACTTCGAGCCTGCATGCCACGTAAACCGCGCAAGCCTGTGCCGCGCACGAGATGCGCCAAAATCGTTTCGGCTTGATCGTCTTGCGTGTGTGCCGTCATGAGGGCCGTCGCGCCGCACGCGCCGCACATCTCGGCGAGGGCATTATAGCGTAATTCTCGGCCCGCGGTTTCAAGCGAGAGCTTTTTTTCTTGGGCAAAGTTTTGGACCGCAATTGCTTTGCTATAAAACGGTAAACCATAATTGCTCGACAACTTCGCCGTGAACTCGGCGTCCTCCTCCGCTTCTTTGCCGCGCAATCGATGCTGCACGTGACCGATTGCCAATTGCAAATCCCACTCGGCTTGCACATGAGAAAACAAATCGAGCAGCACGCGCGAGTCCACGCCGCCGGAAACGGCGAGCAGCAACCGGTCGCCGCGTTGGATTAAAGCCTGCGCTTGGAGATGGCGGCGAAAGCGCGTAAGGAGATTGTTGTGCTGCTGAGGCATGATTAAACCAAACTCGACGGTTCAGCCACGGCTAGGCCGTGGCTTCGTATTGATTGCACGAGCCCTGCGACGAGGTGAGGCCATAGTATTTGCCATATAAAACGCAAGCCACGGCCAAGCCGTGGCTGAACATTATCGGTTTTGATTGTCAAAATTAATCAGATACCTCGCCTTCAAAATCTGCACGTGGTGCCGCTCGTGGCCGGCAACGATATAAACCAAAGCGCGTACGCTAACGGGCGAGTCGCTTGCCGTGCCCATGCGCACCAATGCCGCCTCATCGAAGTTGCGAAAGAGCGCGAGCGTGGCTTGGCGAATCAATTGAAACTCGCTTACAAGATCGGCCAGCGTGCGGCTGTTGAAATTCGCGGGTTTGATGTAATCATCTTGTTCAAAGCCCGGTATCGGCGTGGCATCTCCGCGGCCCACGCGCAGCGCGCGATACGACATGATGCGCTCCGTATCACACAAATGGCCCATGACTTCTTTGATGCTCCACTTCCCAGGCGCGTAGCGAAAGGTCGCGCGCGACTCCGGCACTTGGCGCAACAACCGCGCGGTCTCTTGATTCTGTGATTGCAAAAGCGCGAGCACGTCGCCTTCCGGGACTTTGGAAATGTACTTGTCGTAGTAGGGATTGTACTCGACGGCCTCGGGCTTGGGGATTATCATTGCGGACATCGGAAGACTCCATAATAAAAATCCCGACCGTCCTTGCGTTGAGAGGACCAGCCGGGATCGTTGTAAGAAGTAGCGGCGGAGGGACTTGAACCCCCGACCGACGGATTATGATTCCGCTGCTCTACCGACTGAGCTACACCGCCACGTTTAAAGTGCGACGTAATATAAAAATCACGCGCTGAAACGCAAGGGCTATTTCCGGCAAAAAAGCGTTTGTAGTCTCTCGTTCGTAGTGGCCCCTCCAGGGACAGGCCGTTGCGAGGTTTTTTGAAAGCCAATGCCGCAGGAAAAGCCGAAAATTTAAAAGATCGTTTGGTTTGATCGAACCTCAACAAATCCGTTTTTATCTCTGCCGTTTTCGATTTGATCTGCGTGCCTACTTTTTTGCGACAATTGCCGGCAAAGCAGTTTCTAATTCCCCTATCGCAACACTGGCTTCCGTGCCAGTGGTTTGATCTTTAATGCGGAGCAAGCCGCTTTCTTTTTCTCGCTCGCCCAAGAAAGCCACGAAACGTGCGTTGCGCGCCGCGGCGTAATTGAACTGCGGCTTGAGGCCGGCGCTTTCGGAATAGACCTCGCACGAAAAACCGAGGCGGCGCGTGCGTGTTGCCAACGCAAGTGTGTCGACCAGTGTATCGCCGAAATTCGTGAAGAGAATATCGAGACTATTTCCGCTCTCGGCAAAATAACCGCGCTCTTCGAGCAACAACAAAATTCTTTCCAAGCCGAGCGAGAAGCCGCACGCCGGAATCTCTCGTCCCGCGAACATGCCCACAAGGCCATCGTATCTTCCGCCGCCGCCGAGCGAACCGGAAACGCCCGGCGCCACCACTTCGAAAATCGCGCCGGTGTAATAGGAAAGCCCGCGCGCGAGATTGGGAGAGAGCGCGAGGCGTTGGCTCGTGCCCGTTGCCGCGCTCAATTGCAAAATGGTTTGGAGATCGTCAAGGCCTTTCAACGCGGACGGGCGTTTGAGATTTTCACCCAGCATCCTCAATCGCGTTGCACTATCCGTGATCGTACTCGCGCCTTCGAGCAAATCGAGCAGCTTCGTTGCCGCCGTTGCTGCAATGCCGCGATTGACCAACTCCGTTGCCACGCCGTCTTTGCCAATCTTATCCCACTTGTCAACCGCGACCAATGCCGTGCCCTCCATCTCCGCCGCAATACTCGCAGCCTCAATCAACCCGCGCAGCACTTCACGATGATTGAGCGCGACGGAGAAATCTTTAAATTGCAAACGCTCCAACACCGTACACACCGCGGCGATGACTTCCGTTTCAACCGTGAGCGCCGTGCTGCCGCAGACATCAACATCGCATTGCACGAACTCGCGGAAGCGGCCCTTTGCAGGCCGATCCGCGCGCCACACGGGTTGAATTTGATAGCGCTTGTAGAACTTCGGCAACTGTCCGGCATATCGCGCCATCACACGCGCAAGCGGCACGGTGAGATCATATTTCAAGGCGAGGTCAGCGTAGAGACGTTCCGCCGGAACGTCTCTATTTGCGTTTTGCGTTGCCACCGCCTCTTGCAATTTTTCCCCGCGCAGCAAAATGCGAAAGAGCAATTGATCGCCCTCTTCGCCATACTTGCCGAGCAATGTCGAAAGATTCTCAAACGCCGGCGTTTCCAACGGCTCGAAGCCGAACGATTCATAAACCTCTTGAATGACTTTTATAACCTCGCGGCGCTTGCGAATGTCGCTCGCCAAAAAATCGCGCGTGCCGCTTGGGGGATTGGTGTTGGGGTTCAAAAGTTACTCCTTACAGATGAGTTTCTCTATTCAGTAAACCCTCCAACGTTGTCATTCCGAAGGAAACTTTTTAAGCATCGGGATGACATTTCGTTTGATGTTGTACTCAGCACGAAAAAAGTTTCTTTCAGAGTGCACGCTCGAGGCGAGCGTTGAACTGTGAGGCGTGTGCTTATGAAAGATTTCTGCGATAGCTCATGTCAAGGCATTATCGCGCTGATTCTTTCCTTTAGCCAGAGATTGATCAATGTCTCTGTGGAAACTCCCTGCTGCCGAGCATGCGTGCGCAAATGCGTTATCAATTCTTTGGCCACGGGATAGTAAAATTTGCTACTACTGATATTGATTTCGGCAGGCACGTCTTCCATAAGATCTTCATAATCCGCCGAACTGTGCGTGTCCCAGAAATTCCAAAACTCCTCTAGCGTGTCGAAGTTTTTGGGCAGCGGATCGCGGCGAGTGCGGGTCTTTTTACTTTTGGCCATAACTTTGTCTCTCCTTGTCGTCCATATCACGAGCGCTTAAAACGAGCGCCTTTTGATTCGTTTTGTAGATGAAAAAAACTGCTACGTAGCGTCCGTCTTCGGTTTGCCCCAACGCCCGATAAACGTGTTCATTGCGAAAATGCCCCTTCCGCATTTTTTTAATTTTGGGCTTTCCAATGAAAAAGACTTCTTCCACTTCTTCACGAGCTACGCCGTGCTTCGTTTCAATCTTGTCTTCGATTTCATCCAGCCAGATCATTCCAACTATTTTCATGATCTTTCCCTACTTTGTTATAAAGAACTATTCGCCTCAAACTCCCTCTCCCACCTCATATACTCCTCGCGAATCTTCTCGACGTGCCCGTCCAAATTTTCCGGCGTCCAGGTGCTCGTGTCAATAGGGGCATAAAAGCGCGCGTACACGGCGCCGGGATTGACAACGAACGTTTTGCCGGGGCAGAGTTGGCGCACGCCGGCGAAGTGAATGGGCACGACGGGATATTTCAAATCAATCGCCGTGCGAAACGCGCCTTTTTTAAACGGGCCGATCTGCCCGCCGGTGATGCGCGTGCCCTCGGGCGCCATAAACAAAGAGAGCCCCTGCTTGCGAATGCGTTCATACGCGCGATTGAGAGCCGCAATCGCGCGGGCAGAATCTTGCCGCTTGATGAAGATCTGTCCAGTCAATAATCCCATCACCGCGAAGAGGGGGTTGTACATCAATTCGTATTTCGCGATGAAGCGCACGCGCGGCAGGCCCAGCGCGACGATGATGAAGATGTCGAGCGTGGAGCTGTGATTGGAAATGTAAATCGCCGGTTGTTTGGCCGGTTCGCCAATCTGTTCGAGCTTTAATTTCACGCCCGCGAACCACAATACGGTGTAGCCAATCGCGCGGCCCACATGATACGTGACCCAACTCTTCGCCAAGCCGAGCGTGAGCACGGAAGCGATAAGCACCGCGAGCATGCCGAGGGTCAAAGTGATAATCGTCGTGCCGGCAATATAAAGCATGCGCAGTTGCGCCGCGGCTTTTGCAAAGAGGCTTTGCCGGGGAGGTGCGATTGCTTCCGCGGTTGTCATGGTCGTGCTCGATTTCATAATTGGGGTTGCCAACACCTCATGAAAGCGGGAACGCAGATTTTTAGGAAAGAGCAAAGATCACGGCGGAAGCTTGTAAGACCACGAAACGATCCTGAAAATCTGCGGCTTTTTCCGCGAGAATCTGCGTTCTTAAAGCGGTGCTTCTTCGTTACCGAAACAACTCGCGCACGATGATGTTCTTTTGAATCTGGCTCGTGCCTTCGTAAATCTGATAAATCTTTACGTCGCGCATGAGCTTGGCGACGGGATAGTCCTCGATGAAGCCGTAGCCGCCGAAGACTTGCACGGCGTCGGTGCAAATTTTCATGGCCGTGTCCGCGCAAAAGGCTTTGGCAAAGGCCGTGTGTGTCGCGCTCGCTTTGCCGATGTCACACAAGTATGCGGCCTCCCACGCGAGCAAGCGCGCGGCTTCGACGTTCATCGCCATGTCCGCAATCATGTGGCCCACGGCTTGGTGTTGCCAAATGGGACGGCCCATGGTTTTGCGTTCGCGCGCGAAGTTGATCGACTCTTCCAAGGCCCGGCGCGCTACGCCGACCGCGCCAATCGCGGTCGGAACGCGGCTGCGATCAAACACGCGCATTGCCGTCAAAAAGCCTTCGCCTTCTTTGCCCACGAGATTTTCCGCGGGTACGCGCACATTCTCGAACACCACTTCGGCCGTGTTGGAAGCGCGCTGCCCTAATTTGTTGAAGGGCTTTGCGACCGCCACGCCCGGCGTGTTGCGATCAACGATGAACACGCTCATGCCTTGATGCTTGGCCTCGCGCTTCGTGTAGGCAAACACGCTGAACCATTCCGCGACCGAGGCATTGGTGATGAACGTCTTCGCGCCGTTGATGATATAGTGCGAGCCTTCACGTCTGGCTTCGGTTTGCAACGCGGCCACGTCGGAGCCGGCCGCGGCTTCGGACAAACAATAAGCCGCCATGCCGCCGTGCGCGAGATGGCCGAGATAGTGCCGCTTTTGTTCTTCATTGCCCGCGAGAATGACGGGCAGCGCGGCCAAGCCGTTCAAGCCGATGCTCGTGCTCATGCCGGAACAACCATACGCCAGCTCTTCCGTGACCAGGCATTCTTCGAACATCGTTAAACCCGAGCCGCCATATTCTTGCGGCACGGTCATCGACGTGTAGCCGAGCTCTTGCGCTTTGCGCATCACCGGCCAGGGAAATTCGTGGCTCGCGTCGTAGTGCGCCGCCACCGGAATGATCTCGTTGCGCGCAAAATCCCGCGCGGTTTGCTGCAAAAGTTTTTGCTCTTCGGTGAGCGTGAAGCTTACGCCGGTTTCATTCATGTCTTCATTCCTCCGTTTTATGCACAGCGTGATTGCACCAAATCCGTGTCTTTGCGGGTAAAGATAAGAAACGAAGCGGCCAAGCACAAGGCCGCGCGCGGAGCTCGTTATGAAATTTTTGCATGCGTTCGTAGCAACGCTCAATGAGTTTTGACGAGCGTAATCGCGAAAGTTCAGCCACGGCTTGGCCGTGGCTTGCATTGATGGCAACTCATGCCACGGCCAAGCCGTGGCAGATCAGATTTGATAAACCTCGGGAGAACCTCAACGTGCGCATTTTCATTTTAGCCCTCTGCCTCATAACCGGCGCGAGCTTCGCGCAAAATTCCGGCATGCCGCCTGCGGCTTTGGAGCATTATCAAAACGGCGTCGTACACTGGATGTCGGGGCAGAGCGATTCCGCGCGCATGGAATATGAAGCCGCGCTGCGCCTCGCGTTGGATTATTACGAAGTGCGTGTGGCGCTCGGCGATTTGCACTTGCACGGCGCTGAATATGAAAAGGCGCGCAAAAATTATTCACACGCGCAAAAGCTCCGGCCCGCGGCCGCCGGGCCGCATTTGGGAATGGGCCGTGTATTGTGGGAAGCGGAGTCGAATTACCCCGGCGCGCTCGCGGAGTATCGCAAGGCGTTGTCGCTGGAACCCGAAAATGCCGAAGCAAATTATTTCGTGGGCCAGGCCTTGATCTATGACGGCAAGCACGAAGAAGCCGCGGCCTATTTGGAGCAAGCGATTCAGCGCGATCCTTCGTATGCCAAGCCGCACGAGAAGCTGGCGTTCGTGTACATGCTGCAAGGCCACGCCGAACTCGCGGCCCAACATTGGCGCGAGCTGAAACGCAAAGGCGGCATGTCGCAAGCGTTGGTGGAGTTCAATCACAATTTGTTGCTCACCGTTGCCGAGAACGGCATCTTGTTTACAAACGGCGAAGAGGACACGTATCCGCCGTGGTATTTGCAGATGAGCGAAGGCGTGCGCCGTGACGTGAGCGTGGTCAATGCCGGCTTGTTGAATTTTACGTGGTACGTTCGTATGTTGCGTGCACGCGAGCGGCTCGACCTTCGCTATAAAGACGAAGAGCTGCGCGAGCGTTTGCAAGAGCGCTATTGGCCCAAGCCCAAGCTCGCGGAGATTGCAGGCTTGCACTGGATTTTGCCGCCGGCGCCCGGCCAAAAAAGTTTGCGCGTGCAAGACGTGGTGCTGCTCGACGTGCTCGCGTGGAATG
>Ga0247727_10006202_pt1 | contig 23646 bp, 19 predicted proteins | sample WisWelCaveWW1625_FD_202498 | JGI IMG/M metagenome (GOLD analysis project Ga0247727, IMG submission 202498) | Biofilm microbial communities from Wishing Well Cave, Virginia, United States - WW16-25 | ecosystem: Environmental > Aquatic > Deep subsurface > Groundwater > Cave microbial mat | place...
GCCTGATAAGCCAGCCTTCCAGCCGTACTGGGGAAAACCCGCCGTACGGAATGATAGGGGGGATCGAGGAGACGTCGGCATCATTCGAAGCCCGGTCCGCGCCTCGATCCCACCCGACTGCGGGGGGGCGAGGAGCAATCCTCGTCCCTACCGCGACCATGGCGAGCTTCCAGCATGACGGCAATGTGCAGTTCGCGTCGGTCTTGCGGCAGCGCCAAGAAACGCGAATAATCATGCCAGTTGGGATCCCGGCTTGGGGCGTCGCGATCAGGAGGGTGTCGTGGGAACATCCTCATGCTCGGACTGACCCTCGTTCTGTCATGGATGCGCACGGTGCAAGCTGCTGAACTTCAGGTCCTGGCGGGGGGCGGCATAGCGGGCCCGTTAAGAGAGATAGCCGCGCAATTCGAGAGCGCTTCAGGGCATAAGGTTGTCATTCGCTTCGGCACCACGCCGGAACTAATCAAGATGGCCACGACCGGCGATCCATTCGACCTTGGCGTCGTCCCGCAGGATGTGCTCAAACACGCCGCCGCTCGTGTGCAGTTTGCGCCGGGGCCGACGCCCGAGGTTGCTCGTGTGGGCATCGGAGTCGCCGTCCGCTCGGGTGCTCCCAAGCCCGACATCAGCACGCCGGAGGCGCTCAGGCAGGCGCTCCTCGAGGCTCGATCCATCGCCTCGATACCGGCGAGCGCAACAGGCACCCAACTTTCAGGTATATACGAGCGTCTTGGCATCGCAGAGGCGATGAAGACCAAGACCAAGGCGCAGCCAGCCCCCCAGCAGATCATCGAGGCGGTTGCCAATGGCGACGCCGAACTTGCCGTGTTTCTCCTCAACGTGCTGGCGGATCCCCGCTTGGACGTGGTCGGCCCGTTCCCCGCTGAAGTACAGCGGGAAGTCGTTTACGCAGCGGGTATCGCTGCAAACACCAAAGAATTGGATGCTGCAAAGGCGTTCATCACCTATCTGACGACTCCGGCCGCGACCGCAGTGATCAAGGCCAAAGGTATGAATCCGGGCTGAGACTCTGCATATCGAAACTGAGGGCCGCGATCGACATCGACCTCGATCTTCGACACCGGTCCCGTCGCTGCAATTTGCAAGGGGCTCTACTGAAAGCCTGGATGGGAGGAGACTCATGCTGCAAGGATTGGCGCTGATTGCCGCAATCGGGTCCGCTCTCGTCGTCGGTTCGACTGATGCGCTGTCACAGACCCCCAAGAAGGGCGGCATCTTGCACTATGCCCTGACGACGGAGCCTCCCAACTACGATTGCCACGGCAATACGAACTATGGCGTCTCGCAGGGGGTCTTCCCGCACTACTCTCGGCTCCTGAAGGACGCGGGCGACTGGAGGGATCCAAAGATCGTCGGCGATGTCGCGGAAAGCTGGGAGATTGCCGCCGACGGCCGAACTTTCACTTTCAAGCTCCGCCAGGGCGTGAGATTCCACGACGGGTCGTTGCTCACGTCCGCTGACGTTCGGGCGACCTATGAGCGATTGATCAAGCCACCGCCTGGTGTGCTCTCGGCCCGGCAGGCGCTTTATCAAGACATCTCGAGCATCGACACCCCCGACGATCACACGATCGCCTTCAGGCTGGCGGCATCGAATGCAGGCATGCTTGATGGCTTCGCCTCGCCGTGGAACTGCATCTACAGCGCTGCCAAGCTCAAGGAAAACCCGAAGTTCCCCGAGACGAACGTGCTCGGCACCGGTGCCTTCACATTCGTTAGCCATGTGAAGGGCCAGAGCTGGGAGGGGAAGCGCTTCGACGGCTACTTCCGGCCGGGCTACCCGCATCTCGACGGCTTCAAGGCGTTCTTCATCAAAGGCTCGGCGCTCGCGATCGGCATCGCCGGTGGCCAGTTCGACATCGAGTTCCGGGGCGTTACGCCGTCCGAGCGTGACCGCATGCTCGAGCAGATGAAGGACAACGCGGTCGTCCTCGAAGGCCCCTGGGTGACGAGCCTCATCGTCACACTCAACAACAAGCGCAAGCCTTTCGACGACGTGCGCGTCCGCCAAGCGCTGACGCACGCGATCGATCGCTGGGGCGGCTCGGCAGCGATCTCGCGGATCTCGCTCATGAAGTACGTCGGCGGCTTCACGCGGCCCGGTTACGCGCTCGCGCTCGCTCCAGCCGAGCTCGAGAAGCTGCCGGGTTTTTGGCGTGATATCGAAAAGGCGCGCGAGGAGGCCCGGCGCCTGCTCAAGGAGGCCGGCGTCGTCTCGCTCAAAGTTCTTCTACTCAATCGCGACACGCAGCAGCCCTACACTCCAGCGAGCGTATTCGTCATCGATCAGTGGCGGCGGATCGGTGTCGAGGTCGAACACAGGCAGATCGACCCCAGGGCGTACTACGACGCGATCTCGCGTGGTGACTTCGATGCGGCCATCGATTTCGTCTCAGATTTCTCGGACGATCCAAACCTGCACTACATCCGCCTGCTGTCGCATGGTCAGTCGCCCGTCTCGTACGCGCAACACTCGGACAAGTCCCTGGACGAACTGTTCGAGAAGCAGAAGCGCGCCACGAGCCTGGCCGAGCGAAAGCAGCTCGCCAATCGGTTTGAGCAGGTGGCACTGACCGGGGCATACAACATGCCCCTGTTCTGGTGGCAGCGCATCATCGTGCATCACAAGAAGGTGAAAGGCTGGAAGCTGCTGCCAAGTCACAACAACGGCACGGACCTGACCGAAGTCTGGCTCGAGCAGTAGGTGCGCGCTCTATGCGGGGGCACTCGATATGGCCGTCGGCCCAGGGTAAATGGGACGCGCCGATGGGCTGATGGGAAAGCGGCTCGAACCGGACTCCAGCGGCTACTCGCTGTAGTGTTCGCGAGGCCGCCTCCGACGATGATGCAACGGGACCACGCCCTACCGGGTGTTCTTCAAGGACGGTGTGTTCCGCGACTCGCCATCGATCCTGGCATGTCGGCTCTTCCAGACAAGAAGACCGAACCCGACAACGCCCGCGAGCAGCAGCGACACATCCTCAGGAGTGCCGAGCAGGAACACCGCGCCACCCCCGATCAGCGACCAAAGCAACGGAATCGCGGCAAGCAAGAGGGGCGCGCGACCCTCCGCCATGAGAAGCATGCCGAACGTGAAGATCACTGTCGGGCTCGGCGCCACGCCGAATACCGCCGCCCGCGGCCAGCCGTGACCGGCGAGCCAGCCGACCAGCGGATAGACCGCCAGGGCAAACAGGGCGAGGAAGAGCCCGCTCCAGCCGAAAAGATCGGCGCGGAAGCGCATGGGGCGGCCGCCGCCGAGCGCACTCGCAGCGAGCAGCACGCCCTGGAGCACGAACAGCGCACCGAAGCCGAGCGCGGCAAAATTGATCTGCAAGAAATACATGAGGTGATAGACAATGCCGTTCCAAAGCCAGAACGCGGACAATACCGCCGGCGCGATCCGCCCTCCGGCCGCCACCGGCCGCAGCGCCAGCAGCAGCACCGCGATGCCGAGGACGTAGGCAACCACCTGCGCCGGCCAGATCGCGCGGTTGTACGTTTCGAACAGGGAGAAGTAGACGTCCGCCGTAAAGGGCAGCGAGCGCATGCGCCTAGGTCCTGTACTCATGAACGCGCAGCCATAGTGCCGGTATTTGGCCGCCAGGCGGAAGGTTAGCGCCCGTCGGTTGCTGGGGGTACAGCGGAAATGCTTTGCTCGATCTGAGCCTTACCGATTCTGACCCGACTGAGACGAAGTGGCTGCGCGGCATCGGGTGAGACGCTAAGTCACGACCCGGAGTGCCGCGCCGAAGATTCGGCTGCTATTTTTCCCGCAACCCCGCCTTGCGCAGGCCTTCCATATGCAGCTCGTGCATCCACTTGTGGCGGAAGCTATGTTGGCGGAAGAGTGCAAGTGAAGCTCTCGGCTGGTGCTTGATGAGCTCGGTGATCTCGGCCCGAGCCTCGTCGATCCGGCCAAGTTGGGCAAGTGATGCGGCAACGTACTTGCGAGCCGTATTCGTCGTCGCAGTGAATGCCAATGCCCGCCTTCCGGCATCGATGCACTCCTGGAAGCGTCGCCCAAAGTAAAGTGCGGCCGCGAGGGTTATGAAGGTGAAAGTAGCCCCTTTTTTGCTGTCGAGCGGGTTCATGCGGCGGGCCGCCTCGCACTGGGCGATCGCCTTGTCGCTCTCCCCACAGACGGTGTAGACCGCACCGGCCCGATTGCGAACGAACACCGAATTCGGATGCAGCATGAGCGCCCGATTGGCCAGATCGAGCGCCTCTTCGAAGCGATACGCCAGAATTCCATAGGCGTACGCCGCACTCGCAAGGCAGGTGCTGTTGTCAGGTCCCGCAGCCAGCGCGCGAGCGGAAATCTGGCAGGCGTCAATCCCCCCGCGAGACCAGCTCTCATACCAGCCTTGCAAGGTGCAACTGGTGATGCAGTCGGCGAGGATGCCCAGAGCCTCCGCATACTCCGGGTCGACCTCAATGGCCTTGCGCAAGAGCACCTGGGTGCGTTTGTAGTCCTCCTGGGTCTGCCCGTAATAGGCCGGCAGCGCCCGCAGGTAGAGGTCATAGGCGGTGAGACTGTGGGTGGGTTTGGCCCGCGCGCGCTGGATCTCGATGGCCTGGACATTCGGTTCCACAGCGGCGACGATCCGCTCCGTGATCTCGTCCTGCAGGGCGAAAATGTCGCTCAAGTCGCGCTCGTAGCGGTCGGCCCAGATGTGGGCGCCGGTCTCGGTCTCGATGAGCTGGGCGGTGATGCGCACCCGGCTGCCGGCCTTGCGTACGCTGCCCTCGACCACGTAGCGCACGCCGAGCTCGCGGCCGATCTGCTTCACGTCGACCGCCCGACTCTTGTAGGTGAAGCTCGATTGGCGAGCGATTACGAACAGCCAACGCACGTGCGACAGGGCGGAGAGAATGTCGTCGACCATGCCGTCCGCGAAATACTCCTGCTCGGGATCGCCGCTCATGTTGGCGAAGGGCAGCACGGTGATCGAGGGCCGGTCGGGGAGGGATAGGGGCTCTCCGCCGACCCCCGACGCGGCGTTGGGGCCACCCGGCTGAGATTTCCTCAGCTCTCCTAGCAGCGCAAGGTTTGCCGCGTCTGGCGCCACATTCAGCTCGCGCTTCAGGAGCGCGGCGAGACGCTCGTAGTGCTTGAGGGCATCCGCTCTGCGCCCGCTTGCGGCCAGCGCCCGCATGACCAGCCGATGCGCATCCTCGCGCAGACTGCTGACCGCGATTGCCCGGTTGGCAGCCCTGAGCGCCTGCTCGTGATTGCCCAACTGAAGCTCCTGCTCGCCGAGCTTGACCATGGCATCGAGGGCTAGCGTTTCCAGCCGTTGGCGCTGGACGCCCAGCCATTCGGTCCAGGCGTCTTCCGGAATCGCGATGTCGGCCAGCAGACAGTCCCTGTAGAGGCCGACCGCCACATTCAGGGCATCGCGGCTACCATCGGCGAGTAGCGCCTCAAATCGCGCGACGTCGGACGCGAGGGCGCCCGGCTGCAACGATACCGCTTCCCCATTGGTGATCAGGGCGTCTTCGCCCAAGACCCGGCGAAGCCGGTGCAAGGCTTGGCGGAGATTCTGCCGCGCCTGGGCCTCGAAGTGCGAGCCCCACAGTAGGGTCATGAGCTTGTCGCGGGCATGCGGCTCGGGAGCCGTGCAGGCCAGGAAGGCAAGCAGGCCGGCCAGCTTCTTGCTGGTCAGATCGATAGGCCCCTCCGGCCCGGTCAATTCAAAGCGGCCGAGCAGCGAAAGCCGAAATCTGGGCGCTGGCACGCTGTCCATACCTGCCCCTACCGCCGCCACACACGCTAGTGCGCTCTCACGACAACGCATTCTGCAATTTTCACGGCCCCCCAAGCAAGATTCACGCCCCGGTCACGGTTAGCCGCCGCCGCTGGTCACGGCAGCACGCTGAAGTCGCGTCTCACACGCACCAGACCAGGAGCAACATGCCGTGAACCAATACAAATCAGCCCTTGCCGCCCTTCTGCTAACCGTCATGGTTGCTGCACCAAGCGCCGCGCAACAGGCGTCTTTCAACGCGGAGACCCCGCCAAGCGAAGCATCATGCACTGCATGCTTCGCCTACCTCGAGTTTCCGCCGTCATCCCAAGCAGAGGCGGCTGCTTCTAAGTCCGCGCCGCTCGTCATCGCCCAGGACGGCCAAGTCACCGAGATTGCGGCGCGCACCTCCGCAGCCTCCAAGGAATAAGCGGCCTCCGGGCTCTATGCACAGGCACGCGAACAAGGATTGACCGCAATGACCGGGCACAACTTTTTCTTGTCAGGCGCCCCGACCCTGGCCAACGCATCCGGACTGCAGCTCGCCAAGTGCATCTCGTCTTTTTGCAGGCGGCGGGCGGATTGGATGGCAACAGCAGCGGACTACTACACCGCAGCAGCCGTCTACGAGCACCTGTCCAGACTGTCCGACGCTGAACTCCAACGACGTGGGCTCTCACGCGCAGACCTGGCGCGAGCCGTCTGTGCGGCCTGCGAGCGTATCGACCGCTCGCTCTAACCAGCTGGCCATCCCCGAGCCATCAAAGCGTCGAGGTCGCCCTCCGTCAACGGCCAAATCGACCTTCTTTTCCCGGAGATTTCCACGAGACGCAATGTCGTTGCTACAAACGCTACGGCAAGGGCCTTCCAGGTGGCTGCACTGTTGCTAGTCGGCGCCTGCGTGCTCTTCGTCCTCGTACATGAAGTAGGCCATAGGAAGGCATCAAGCGGCGCACCGCCGGAAAAGGCGGGCACGGGACCCGGGGCCGAGTATTCAGGTCTGATATTGACCGGCTCCGAGCGCTACATAGTGCGGCTCTTGCTGCGCTGCATGCGTCCGGATCTGGCACACTTGCCCCGTGCGGGGCCGATCGTCGAATCGTCCGCTCTTGGGGGTAGATCGACCGTGGCCAGGCCGCCGACAGACAGGGGACGCGGCTGATCGTTTGTGAGTACACCACCTAGACGTTTTCGGCGTGGCGCGCCATGCGGGCACGCATTTTGGCGTCGGGCAGCCGGCCCCGCAACGCGGCCATGTTCTCCTCCATATGGTCCACGCGCCTGGTGGCGGGAATCGCGCAGGTGACGGCCGGGTGCGAGATGATGAACTTCAGGAGGAACTGCGCCCAGGTCGTGCAATCGATCTCGCCTGCCCATGGGGGCAGCGGATGGCGCATCATGCGCGCGATCAACGCGCCCTCCTGAAATGGCCGGTTGATGATGACCGCGAGCCCGCGCTCGGCTGCGAGCGGCAGAAGCCGCGCCTCCACCTCGCGGTCGACCACGTTGTAGGTGAACTGCACGAAATCGATGGGCTCGCTGCGCATGATTGTCTCGAGCTCGCCATGCCGCCACCCCTGAGAGGTGGTGATGCCGATGTAGCGCACGCGCCCCTGCGCCTTCATCGCCTTCAGGGTTTCGAGGTGGGTGCTCCAATCGAGAAGGTTGTGAACCTGCATAAGATCGAAGCGCTCGACACCCCAGAGCTTGCGCGAACTCTCCATCTGGTTCACGCCGAGCGGCTTGAACATGGTCCAAACCTTGCTGGCGGAGAAGAGCGCAGCCCTGTTCTTGGTGCGCGCGAGGCCGTAGCCGATCATCGCTTCGGAAGAGCCATACATCGGCGATGAATCGATCAGACTGCCGCCGCGATCCAAGAAGGTCTGCATGACCCGCGTGCGATCGGCGCGCAGCTTTTCGTCATTGCCGACATTGAAGGTGATCCAGGTCCCCAGGCCGATGGCGGGAATTTTCTCACCGGTGGAAGGGATCGCGCGCGTCAGGATGGGCCCGGCGGCGGCGCGGCTTTTGGAAAACGCCGGCATCGTCGCCGCGGCGCCGAGCGAACATATGAATGTGCGGCGCGTAAGGTGGTTCATGACTTCCACATGGCATGTCTACCGGTTGCCGCCAACGGGCGCTATCGTTGGGTGCCGCTGACCGCCCTCTTCTTGCCATCGCCGCTTGTGGCTCCATCCGGGCAAGCCGCCCAACTCCGCTCCCGACCAGCTCGCGCACCCCTACTTCTTAGCCGGCTTCAATCCACACGGGGCTGTCTGTTCGATGGTGTTACTTGGCGCATAGCAGCTGTTTCCGCTCGGCAAGCCCCTTTCGCGGCCCTGCCATCAATGCGTAATCTCGCGGCTGAAGTCATTCGGTCACGAGGAGGAAAGCATGAGCCAAGTCGACGGCGCTACCCTGATAGCGAGGAGCCTCAAGCAGCAGGGCATCGATCACCTGTTCGGGGTCGTTGGCTTTCCGATCGGCCCGATCGCCGAAGCCGCGCAGAAGGAAGGCGTCGCCTATATCGGCATGCGCAACGAGCAGGCTGCCTCCTACGCGGCGCAGGCCTACGGCTATCTGACCGGCCGCCCCGGCGCCTGCATCGTCGTGACCGGCCCCGGCGTGGTGCACGGTCTGGCCGGCCTCGCCAATGCCCAGCAAAATTGCTGGCCAATGATCCTGATTGGCGGCGCCTCAGAGACCTATCGCGGCGGTATGGGCGCATTCCAGGAAGAGCGCCAGGTGCTGATCGCCACGCCGTTCTGCAAATTCGCGCACGGCATCGAGAGCGTCCAGCGCATCCCCTATTATGTCGAGATGGCAACCCGGAATGCGATCTATGGCCGCCCCGGCGCCACCTATCTCGACATGCCCGACGACATCATCACCGGCAAATGCGACCTCGACAAAGTCGTCCAGGTCGAGCGCGCGCCCGACCCGCCGCGCATGGTGGCGCCGATGGAGAACATCGAGGCGGCGCTGGACCTGCTCGAACGGGCCGAGCGCCCGCTCGTTCTCGTCGGCAAGGGCATGGCCTGGTCGCGCGCCGAGAACGAAGTCCGCGCCTTCATCGAGCGCACGCAAGTGCCGTTCCTGCGCTCGCCGATGGGCAAGGGCGTGGTGCCGGACGACCACCCGCTGTCGGTCGCGGCGGCACGGACGCTCGCACTCCAGCAGGCCGACGTCGTCTTCCTGATGGGCGCGCGGTTCAACTGGATCTTTCATTTCGGCCAGGCGCCGCGCTTTGCCAAGGACGTCAAGGTCATCCAGCTCGACATCGCGCCCGAGGAGATCGGCCACAACAAGAAGACGGAAGTGGCGCTGGTCGGTGACGGCAAGGCCATCATGGCGCAACTCAACAAGGCGCTCGCCAGCCGCCAGTGGTTCCATCCCAAGGACACGGCATGGCGGCAGATGATTACCAAGAAGGCGTCCGAGAACGCAGCGCAGATCAAGCCGCAGATCGACGACGACCAGGCACCGGCCAACTATTACCGGGCCTTGCGGGATGTCGCTGCTTGGATGCCGAGGAATGCGATCCTCAGCGCCGAGGGCGCCGGCACGATGGATATCGGCCTCACCCAGTTGAATGTGTCAGACGCCCGGTCCTGCCTCAACGCCGGCACCTATGGCACGATGGGGGTCGGCCTCGGCCACGCCATCGCCGCCTGCGTCGTGCATCCCGACCGGCCGGTCATCCACCTCTCGGGGGACTCGGCGATCGGCTTTTCGGGCATGGAGATGGAGACGCTTGTCCGCTACAACTTCCCGGCCAAGATCGTCGTCTTGAACAATGGTGGCATCGGCCCGGGCATGCCGGAGATCCCGGAAGACCCGATGTTCAACATGAAGCCCAACGCGCTGATTTACGGCTGCCGTTATGACAGGGTGATGGAGGATTTCGGCGGCAAGGGCTTCTTTGTCGAGGACCCGAAGGACCTGCGCGGCGCCCTCGACGAGGCGATGAACTTCCGCGGCCCCGCCCTAGTCAACGTCGTGATCTCGCAGGGCTCCGCCCGCAAGCCGCAGCAGTTCCGCTGGCACAGCTGATTGAGCGACGGAACAAATGGCCGCGCCATTCCCGGCGCGGCCACTTGAGTTCCTCGTTTTCGGAATATCGGCGATCACCTCTCAACCTTTCCTCGGCGACCAGCCATAGGCCTTGGCGCACGCGCCGCCCATCAGCATCGCCCGCTCACTGTCGCTCAGGCGGGCAGTTCTAAGGAAGGGCTCGACGGCCTGCTCGTAGTTGACGACTGCGAATGCGCGAGTCCAGTCCGTGCCCCACAGGCAGCGGTCGAAGCCCCAGGCATCGAACACGCGGGCGAGCGGGTCCCAGATGTCCGGGAAGGGATACGGTTCCCGGGACAGCGTGCAGGCGCCGCTCACCTTGATCACCGCGTTCTTGCGCTTGGCGAGGTCCAGCACCTTCGGCAGGTCGGCCCAGGGCTGCGGAGGGGCGGGCGGCGTGCGGGGCTGCGCGATGGCCAGATGGTCGATGATGAATCGCGTGTCGGGGTGGCGATCAATCAGGGACGCGCCCGCGTCCAGGTTGCCCCAGCACAGCATGTTGACCGGAAAGTCGTGCTTTACGGCCGCGCGCAGGATCCGGTCGAGGCCCGGGTCGCTTGGCTCGCGCTTGGCCTCCTTCGTCATCATGATGCGGATGCCGACCGTGCCCGGAGTCTTCTTCCAGTCGGCGATGACATCGGCCACCGCCGGATCGTCTGGGTCGACCGGCTTGACGATCGCGAACCGACCGGGATGGGCCCGTTGCACTTCGACCGCATAACTGGCGTCGTAGCGGTACATGGAAAAGGCGGAGATGAAGATCGCGCCGTCGACGCCGACCTTGTCCAACGCCGCCACCATCTCGTCACCCGTAACGTGATCGGGCCAGTTCGGCACACTGTGCCAGGGACGCTTGGGAGTGTTCGCCTCATAGGCGTGGACCTGGGAATCGATGATAGTCATCGGGGAAGCTCCTCTCTGCCAAGGGAGTTTGGCATCGCAACAGGTCGCGACCGCCATGTCCAGAACTCTGGATCGAGCCGGGTCGAAAGCGCGCTCGACCCACCTTGCCGCGTTCGGCTCTCACCAGCAAATGTCGCTCTCTCGAGCGAAGCCTAGAACCGCCAGCGCATGGACTGCGCCGCAGCAGAAATGCAGGAATTGCTTGGTTATGCACCCGCATGGACCATATGTTGGGCGAGGCAAGTCAGACGAGGAATGATCATTCGGGGGAATGACATGGCCTATTTTGATCTCGGGTCGTACAGACGGAAAGTCACCACGTCGTCGCCTGACGCGCAGCTCTGGTTCGACCGGGGGCTCAACTGGCTGTTCGGGTTCAACCATGGCGAGGCGATCAAGTGCTTCCAGAAGGTGCTGGAGCACGATCCGGAATGCGCCATGGCGCACTGGGGCGTGAGCTACGCCTCGGGGCCGAACTACAACCTGCCCTGGTATCGTTATGACCCGCGCGGGCGACAGATGGCGCTGTCGGCGTCCTACGACGCCATGCAGAGCGCGCTCGCGCACGCCGGGAAGGCGAGCCTGGTCGAGCAGGCGATGATCCATGCCCTGCCCGCGCGCTATCCCCAGCGCGAGGCGATTGAAGACATGGCGCCGTGGGACAAGGCGTACACGAGGGAGATGCGCAAGGTCTTCGAAGCCTTTCACGACGATCTCGAGGTCCGCGCGGTCCTTGCCGAGTCGATCATGAACGAAACTCCGTGGACGATGTGGGATCTGCGCTCCGGCAAGCCCGCCGAGGGGGCGGGCACCGATGAATGCAGGGCGGTGCTGGAATACGCCTTCGACAATATCCCGGCTTCATGGGACCACCCGGGCCTCCTGCACCTCTATGTCCACCTGATGGAGATGTCGCCCTTTCCGCAACGGGCGCTGCGCGCCGGCGACCGGTTGCGCGAGATCGCGCCCGACTCGGGCCACCTCATCCACATGCCGACGCATATCGACGTCCTGTGCGGGCATTACCATGATGTTCTTGTCTACAATCAGAAGGCGCTGGTGCCAGACCGCAGGTTCCTCGCTTTTTCGGACGATCCCGGCGTCTACCTCATCTACGTCATCCACAACTTCCACTTCGTGATCTACGGCGCGATGTTCCTCGGCCAGTACACCCCCGCGATCGCGGCGGCCGAGGAGCTGATCACCACGGTCCCCGAGGCGGTGCTGCGCATTGAATCGCCGCCCATGGCGGATTTCCTCGAAGGCTATCTGTCGATGAAGCAGCACGTTCTGGTGCGTTTCGGCAAATGGCGCGAGATCGTCGAACAGAAGCTGCCCGAGGATCAGGAGCTCTATTGCTCGAACGTAGCCATGATGCATTACGCCAAGGCCGTCGCACATTCGGCGCTCGGCAATGTCGATCAGGCCGAAACCGAGAAGGCGCTGTTCATGGCTGCGAAGACGCGCGTGCCGGATAGTCGGCGCGTGCACAACAACACAATCGTCGATCTGCTGGGCGTGGCCGAGGAGATGCTCAACGGCGAGCTGGACTACCGCAAGGGCAACTATGACGCGGCCTTCGCGCATCTGCGCAGGTCGGTCGAGCTTGACGACGCGTTGCCGTATGACGAGCCCTGGGGTTGGATGCAGCCGACCCGTCATGCACTCGGGGCGCTCCTACTGGAGCAGGGGCACATCGAGGAGGCCGAGGCGGTCTACCGCTCCGATCTCGGGCTCGATGGCAAGCTGAGCCGGGCCTGCCAGCACCCTGACAACCTGTGGTCGCTGCACGGGCTGCATGAATGTTTGACCCGCCGCGGCGAGAAGGTTGAGGCGGCTTTGATCAGGCAGAGGCTCGATCTGGCGGTGGCGCGTGCGGAGATCCCCATTAAAGCATCCTGCTTCTGCCGTCGGATGGCGATGGCGGCCGAGTAGCCCAAGTCCTCGGCCAAGATCTCGACTGCGCCTCAGGGAGTGACCGCATGCGACCGTCCCGACGTGGCCATGACGATCCCAACTCCAGGAGCGTGACGGCGCGTGTGACACGCCGCGAGATGTTGTGTCTCGCGGCGCTCGGCGCTCTGGCCGCCGACACGAAGCCGGCCAAGGCGGCGCCTGATGGCCATATCACCATAGGTTCGCATGTCTCCCTGGCCCCCATCTGGTTCGATCCAGCGGAGACATCGGGCATCATCACGCCTTTCATGCTGATGTACGCGATGCACGACGCCATGGCGAAGGCGATGCCCGGGAGCCCGATAGCGCCATGCCTAGCCGAATCCTGGACTATGGCAGCAGACGGGCTGAGCTACACGTTCGTGCTGCGCCCCGGTGTCAGATTCCATAACGGCGAGCCGGTGACGGCCGAGGACGTGAAGTTCTCGTTCGAACGCTATCGCGGCGCCTCGCACCAACTGATGAAGGACCGGGTGGCAACGGTGGAGACGCTGGATGCGCTGCACGTGCGCTTCTGGCTGAAGGCGCCATGGCCCGACTTCCTCACCTTCTACACCGGCGCCTCCGGCGCTGGCTGGATCGTGCCGAAGAAGTATGTCGAGCAAGTCGGGGAGACGGGCTTCAAGAAGGCGCCGATCGGGGCGGGTCCTTACAAGTTCGTCTCCTTCACCCCTGGCGTCGAATTGGTGTGCGAGGCATTCGAGGGCTATTGGCGCAAGGTCCCCGCCATCAAGCGGCTGGTGTTCAAAGTGATCCCCGATGAAGCCACGCGGCTAGCGGCCCTGCAGCGTGGCGAGATCGATATCGCCTATTCCATCCGTGGCGAACTCGCCGAGGAGCTGAAGCGCACGCCGGGCCTCACCATCAAGGCGACGGTTGGCTCGGCGCCGTTCTGGCTCTATTTTCCTGAACAATGGGATCCGAAATCGCCCTGGCACGATCAGCGCGTGCGCCAGGCCGTGTCCTTGGCCATCGACCGCAAGACGATGAACGAGGCTCTCACGCTCGGTCATTCCCGTCTGACCGGCAGCATATTCCCGGAGAATTTCGACTTCTACTGGCAACCACCGGAGCCGCAATACGATCCCGCGCGCGCCAAGAAGCTGTTGGCGGACGCTGGCTTCCCTAACGGTTTCGACGCTGGCGATTACAACTGCGATGCCTCCTACGCCAATATGGGCGAGGTGGCGCTGAATGATCTCAGGGGAGTTGGCATTCGAGTGCGGCTGCGCCCGTTGGAACGGGCCGCCTTCTTCAGCGCTTATTCGGAAAAGAAGCTGAAGAACATCGTGCAGGGTGCGTCCGGTGCGTTCGGCAACGCCGCGACACGCGCCGAAGCCTTCGTTGTAAAGGGGGGCACCTATGCCTACGGCAGCTACCCGGATATCGACGCGCTGTTCGCCGAGCAGGGGACCGAGATGGACCGCGCGAAACGCACGGCCCTGCTGCACCGGTTGCAACAGCTGGTGCATGAAAAGAACATCTATGCGCCAATCTGGCAGCTTGCGGTCATCTCAGGCGTTGGCCGGAACGTCGGCCAGTCGGGCTTCGCATTGATCAAGAGCTTTCCTTATACGGCGCCCTATGAGGATCTCACTCTCAAGGACAGGGCATAGGGTACAAACCCGCATCGCGGCCGCCGGCAACATGGACAAAACGTTGGCGATGGTCAGCTGACTGTCGCTTCTCATTGTGGCCGCGCCGAGGGTATAGCCTGCCTGTGTGCAGAGAGCTCGACTGGAGTTCCCGGCATCGTGCGCCGGCTCGCGCGTCGACGGCGCGAACTTCTGAAGCCCGCCGGGACGACTACTGCAGCTGACGCATCTCCGCTTCGGCCTGCTTGAGCCAAAACGGCATGTCGAGGTCGCGGTACATCGTCGTCGCGGCAATGAGGTGTTCCCGGGCCTGCTCGCCCTTGCCTGTTCGTCGATAAAGCTTGCTGAGGCCGAGGTGGCAGTGGGCGACGAGGGGGCGCATCCCGAGCTCCTCGGCGAGGGCGAGCGCGTCACGGTAGTGGCCGTCAGCGTGTTCCGGGGGATCGCGGCTGGCGCTGACCTCGCCGAGGAGGCGGAGGGCCCACGCCTCGTAGCCGCGTTGACCGCCCGCGCGCGAAAGGGTCAAGGCTCGCCCGGCGAATTCGAGAGCGTCCTCGAGCCGGCCGCCGAGGACATACGCCTCGCCCAGATACACCAGGAAGCGCGGCTGGAGATTTCCGTGTCCCATGGTCTCAGTGGCGCTCAGCGCGTGCTCCAGCAACGGGATGCCCTCAGCAATCCGCCCCGAGAGCGCGTAGGCGTAGCCCAGGCTCCCAGTGTGGGCCACTGAATGGTAGGTCAGATTCCACTCGCGACTCAGCGCCACCCCGCGTTCAAGCAGGCCGACGGCGTGGCTGAGTTCTCCCCTGGCGATGTGGAGATAGGCAAGAACCGCGCACACGAAGGCCAGGCTGTAGGGGTGATCCAGCGCCTCAGCAAGGCGGACGCCTTCCTGACCGTGGGCGACACCTTCCTTGAATTCTCCCCGGTGGGCGAAGACAAAAGTCAAGTAGGCGCGGGCCATCACGGCAGGAAATCCGGCGAGACCAAACCGTTCCCGGCTCAGATCATCTTCGAGCAACTGCAAGACTTTTAGGAGACAGGCCTCGGCCCGTCGATAGTCACCTGTGCCGATGCAGGCCCCGCTGAGGTAGAGATTTCCCGTCACCTGGAGCGCAACATCCTCAAGCGACTCGGCAATAGCCTGGGCGCTCTGGCCGAACGCGAGCGCTTCCGTCGGATGCCCAGTTATCCAGAGGTTGTGGCACATATAGACGGACAGCTGCCCGAGTCGCCGTTGATCGTCGAGTGTCCTGGCCAGGCCTTCGGCTTCGCGGAGATAGCCGACGATCCGCTCGAATTCTCCGAGCAGGTGGAGTGAAGTTCTCAGGTCGAAGCGAAGATCGATGGCCTGCTCCAGCCTCTCGCGGGTCTCCGGCAGCGCCTCGAGGACCTGCAGCGCCCGCTCGAAGGATTTGACAGCCTCGCGATTGGCCGACCGGGCGCTTGCAAGCTGACCCGCCTTGCGCCAATAGCCGATCGCCTCGCTCGCAAGCCCGGCCTCGGTGTAATGGTGGGCAACGACTTCGGGCAGGCTGTCGGCCATTGCCGGGAACCGCTCGACCAGCACTTTGGCGATGCTCGAATGCAACTGCCGCCGCCGGCTCCTGAGCATCGTGACGTAGGCGGCGTCCTGTACCAGCGCGTGCTTGAACGAGTAGGTCGCGACCGGCGGCGTTCCGCGCCGGGAGATGAGGCCGGAGGCCGTCAGCCGCTCGAGCGCCGCGTCGAGGTCTATCGGGGCCCAGGCCGACACCGCGGCAATCAGCTCATGGGAGAACTCCCGTCCGATCGCAGCGCCGATCTGCGCCACATCCTTGACCGAGGCAAGCCGGTCGAGGCGAGCCACCAGTGAGGCCTGCAGCGTCGTCGGTATAGCGAGCGGCGGCAGCGGTCCGTCGAGCACGTAGCAGTCCGTTGTCTCACGCAACAGCCCGCTCTCGAGCAGCGTGCTCGTCAGCTCCTCGATGAACAGCGGCACGCCATCTGTGTGGGCGAGGACCTGCTCGAGGACGGCGTTGGGCAGCGCCTTGCCCTTGGTGACGCCGGCAATGATGCCGGCCGCGTCGCGACGGCCAAGGCGGGCCAAGGGCAGCATCGTCACATGCGGCTGGCCGACCCAGGTTGGCTGGAGCTCCGGCCGGACCGTGACGACCAGCAGCACCGGCAGGTTGGCGACGCGGGCAACCGTTCGATCGAGCAAATCGAGCGATGTCGGATCGATCCAGTGGGCGTCCTCGAACACGATCAGGACGGGGTTCTGCGCCGCTACGCCGTCGAGCTGGTCGAGAAGCGCGGTGAGAGTATCTCTCGCTTCTGCTGCGGGCTGACCGCCAACGCCGGGTAGCGCCCGTCCGTCGGCACAGACAGGAGATCGGCTATCAGTGCCAGATCCCGTGGCACATTCCTCACCGTCGGCCTGAGCAAGGCCTCCAGCTTGTCGAGCTTCGCTCTGGCGCCGCCGCCCGGCTCGAACCTCGCGGCCCGTTCGAGCTGCGCAATGAACGGGTAGAGTGGGCTGTGCGTATGGTGTGGTGAGCAGAAATAGCGCAGGCGAGCATGCGGCTCACCCTCGCGCGTGGCTAGCAGGCTTTCAGCGATACGCGACTTGCCGATGCCGGGCTCGCCCGAGAGCAGCACGACCCGACCCTCGCCGACCTTGGCCTGATCCCAACGGCGCAGCAGCAGATCAATCTCTTCCTGCCGGCCAACGAGCGGGGACAGCGCGCCCGCGCGCCGCGCCTCGAACCGGCTGACGCCGGCCGTCTCGCCGTGCACCTGCCACGCCTCGACCGGTTGCGGCAGCCCCTGCACCTCGATGGCACCGAGCACACGGCAGTCGAACATCCGCCCCACCAGCCGACGCGTGCTGGCGGCGATCACCACCTCGCCGGGCGACACCGCAGCCTGCAGCCGCGCCGCCAGGGTTGGCGTCTCGCCGATCGCAACACGCTGCCGTGTGTCGCCAGTCCCCAGCTGCTCGCCGACCACAACGAGCCCGGTGGCGATGCCAACGCGCGCCTGAAGGGTCACGTCGGAAGTGGCCTTGAGCGTGCCGACCGCGTCGATGACGGCAAGGCCGGCGCGCACGGCCTGCTCAGCGTCATGCTCATGAGCTGCTGGGTAGCCGAAATAGACGAGCACGCCATCGCTCAGGTACTGGGCGACAAACCCGTCAAATCGCGCCACCACATCAGCGACCACTTTATGGAAGGCGGCGATCCGATCGCGCATGTCTTCGGGGTCAAGACCTGCCGAAAGCGGAATGGGGCCGACCATATTGCAAGCCATGATCGTCAGCTGCCGCCGCTCGGAGCTGCCCGAGCGGACCACCGCCGCAGACGACGCGTCAGCGCCTCCCGCTGCGGGTCTGTCGGTATGCTCCTCCTCGTCTCTGCTCGTACTGCCAACGGGCAGCACCGCAATCGACGGCCGGTCGGGCTGCGGCCGCGCGGGCTTGCTGATCTCCCTGACGGCGGGTGATCTGCTCGGCGGCTGTGTGGCGCGAAGCTCGGCGACGAGCGACTTGGTTGCCGCATCGGGCTCCGTGTTCAGCTCGCGCTCGAGCAGCGCAACGAGGTCTTGGTAGTGCTTGAGCGCTTCGGCCTTGCGTCCCGTGGCGGCCAGCGCCTGTACGATCAGTCGATGGGCGTCCTCGCGCATGTTGTTGAGGGCGATGGCGCGCTGGCCGGCCTTCAGAGCGTGTTCGGCGCGACCGGCGGCCAGCTCTAGTTCGCCTAGTCCCACCATGGCGCCAAGGGCGAGCTCCAACAACCTCTCGCGCTCACCAGTCAGCCATTCGCTCCAGCCCTCTTCGCTGACGGCAACGTCGTCGATCAGCCGGCCCCGGTAGAGATCGGCGGCGGCACGCAACGCATCACGGCTGCCCTCACGGACTAGGGCCTCGAACCGGCTGACATCGCATTGGACGGCCGCCGCATTCAGCGATACGACCTCGCCGTCGCCCTCCAGAGCGTCCTGGCCAAGCACTTTGCGCAGCCGGAAGAGGGCCTGACGCAGGTTCTGCTTGGCCTGCGCATCGAAATGGGAGCCCCACAGCAGGGCCGACAGCCTCTCACGCGGCTGCGGCTGGGGCGCGGTACAGGCCAGATAGGCCAACAAGCCCGCAAGCTTCTTGCTCGGCAAGTCGACAACGCCATCCGGTCCGGTCAGCTCGAAGCGTCCCAGCAGCGAAAGACCAAATCTTGGGGCTGGCGCGCCGTCCATTGGCGCACGCGGGATTCGCACGCTGATGCCCTTCCTGAAAGCGCATTCTACGTTTTTCACGGCCCTCCGGGAAAGATTAACGCCTCTGTAACGGCTGACTGACGCGGGCGACGACGGCGACAGGCTTCAATTGGCATCACGCAAGCGATGTGCCGGGCATTCCGGCCGCGACGGCCTCACAACCTGAAGCTGCACAGTGCCGGGCGGCGCGCAAAGGAGGAACTCATGTCTAAGCACCTGCTGATCCTTGGCTTCTGCTCCCTGCTGGCCGCCGGCTATGGCGTAGCCAACTTCGCGCCCGAGCAGCGCAGCGCTCAGCCGGCGGTCCAGGCCCGCGATGCGCAGATCGTCCAGTCTTCGACTGCGGCAACCACCCTGGCCCAGCCGCGCCAGACCAACCAGGCCGGCGACGCGGCAACCGAGGCCATCCGCGCGCACGACTCCTGGATCAAGTGGCCGTCTCTCACGGATTTCTGATCAACGCCAGCACAACGGCACCCCGCGCCATGATCGTCCATCAGAACCAGGACCCTGCAGCCCTCGGAACTCCTGAGGTTTCCGCAGAGCCTTTGCAGAGCAAGCTCAGCTTCTGCCGGGCATGGGTCGCCACCTGTGCCGACTATTACGCCGCCGCGGCCATGTACGAACAGCTGTCCAGACTGTCGAATGCCGAGCTGGAGCGGCGCGGGCTCAATCGCGCATCCCTCGCGCGAGTTGTCTGCGACAACTGTGACCGGACAAACACTCGATGATACGCCTGCTCGTCCGCACCGACTAGGTGATCGAACAAGTCGGGTTTGCTGCGGTGCATGCGCACGGGAAAGGTCACTCGCCATGCCTCAAGTGTCGAATTCGGTATATCAGAACGTGCAGCACGTGCCATTTCCACTGCTGTCAGGGACCCATGGCAGACTCATAGATGCGTCTCGGCGTTCTACTTCTCAGGACGCGCAATCGACAGCCAAAGGCAGTCTTGCTCTTTACATCGCCGGCTGGTCCGAGGTCGATCAGGCCAAAATCGCTGACGCGACATCGGAGGGCTACGAGTTCCATGATCCTCTCGTCGGCCGCTTTTCGAAACGAACCTTGCCGCAGTACTTCGCTCTGCTCCGATCGCGGTTCGCTGCTGCGGGCCTGGTCAGAACGGGGGATCTGGCGTTCACGCTTCGCGGTCCGATGCAGAGCGTCCCCGGCGAGTACTGGCGCGAAGCGCCATTTCTTGGTTTGAGCGGCGTGGCAAGGATCACGGTGACGCCCCAAGGCGTCGCTGCCGAGACCGTCGCCTACGACCTCAACATGGCCTGCGAGACACTACGCGGCTGTACGAGTGACGGCCACCCTCGCTCTCTCACGCAATCACTGTGAATGGTAGGCAGGTTTCCGCCATGACCGACGAACGGAAATTCGGCCTAAAGAGAGCAAATTCGAGGACACCTACCCGACTGATAAAATCGCATTCGGCGCCTTCGCGTCTTCTGGGAAAACCGTATTCGCAAGTTGACCCTTTTCAGGAATCGCATTGCTCGCTGGTGTGCATCGCTCGGCTCCAAAATACTTTTGCAACAAAATCGGCACGGAGCCGGAGTAGCCGCGCGTCTGCTTTGACGGTGAGTATTGGGGGTCAAGCCGACCAACAGTGAACGTCGCTCAAACGCCGCGGTTGACCCGAAGCCGGCATCGCATGCGTACATCCGTTGCGGCGCAGCACTCTCTCGCTGCCACATGCAATGCGAATTGCGAGTTGATATGCTCCACGCTTCTTCTGCTCTGAGCAGGTGATTGCATGAGACGGCGGAGCTCCATCGCGCCAGCGACAATCATCGTGGCGATACTTGGCCTCGATTGGGCCTAGCGCGAACAATTGGTGATGCCGACTTTCCGTGTCATAGTGCCTGAAAGCAAATTCAAAATCGATCGTCAAAGGGAGGTCCAGGAATGCACTACGCTATTGCACGGGGCCTGTGGGTTGCCGTCATTGCAGCTCTGGCAGTCGGCACGACGCCCGCGCTTGCGCAATCGTTCAGCAAGCCGGTCAGGATCATCGTTCCGTTTGCACCGGGAGGCAATTCCGACATTCTGGCGCGCCTGATCGGCCCGAAGCTGCAGGAGATCATCGGCCAGCCGGTCGTGGTCGAGAACAAGCCCGGCGGCGGCGCCCACATCGGCTCCGAGCTGGTAGCGAAGGCCGACAAGGACGGCCACACGCTGCTGCTGTGCGATTTGAGCCATCTCGCCATCGCGCCGACCCTGATGCCGAACCTGACCTACAACACGACCAAGGACCTGACGCCGATAGGCATGATCACCTTCGCGCCGTACGTCATCACGGTGAATCCGGAGTTTCCGGCCAAATCCATCGCCGAGCTCGTTGCCTACGGCAAGGCCAACCCCGGCAAGCTGCTGTTCGCCAATCCGAGCATCGGCGCGGCGAACCACCTGACCTTCCTGCACATCGCCAAGTCCTGGGGCATCGAGGTGAAGGCGGTGCCCTACAAGGGCGGTGGCGACGCAATGAAGGCCGTCGTCTCCGGCGAAAGCCACGTAACGATGAACGGTGCCACCACGTCGGCCGCGTTCATGTCGAGCAACCAAGTGCGCCCACTCGCCGTCTCCGGCGATCAGCGGCTCGCCGGGTACAACGACCTGCCGACCTTCAAGGAGCTCGGCATTCAGCCCGTCGACGCCGGGACCTGGCAGGGGCTGCTGGTGACGAGCGGCTCGCCGCCTGCCCTTGTCACGCGCCTCAGCGCCGAGCTGAACAAGATCCTCGCCATGCCGGACATCGTCAAGCGCATCAACGACCTCGGCGGAACCATCAAGAGCGGACCAGCCTCCGATATGGTCGGTTGGATCGAGCGCAACAGCGCGAGTTTCGGCAAGATCATCAAGGAGACTGGAGTAAAGCTGCAGCAGTAGCATTCGCGATTGCGACCGCGATCGCCAACGAGGTGAACTGCTGCCATGCGCCAACGCGGCGATATGCCCGACATTGCGTTCGGCTCGTTCCTCGTGGCGTTGGCGCTCGCTGCCTTCTACACGACACGAACCCTCGAAACCGGCACCGCTTCCGACATGGGCTCCGGCTTCGTGCCGCGTGTGCTTGCCGGAACCCTGCTGGCGTTCGGGGTCGGCTATGCAGCGAAAGGCCTGTTCGCCAGGCGCAATCCCCTGCCTGCCTACGCATGGAGGCCGCTGGTTGCAATCTCGGCAGGTGTCGCCGTCTTTGCGCTCTGTTTTCAGTATCTGGGGCTGATCGTCGCCGTCATAGCGGCCATTGCTGTCGCTGGCATGGCCGCGCGTCCGGCACGGCTGCTCGTCCTGCTGCCTTTTGGGGCTGGCGTTGCTGCCTTCTCGGCCTTGCTCTTCGTCAAGGGCCTTGGATTGCCTTTGCGGCTTTGGCCTTGGTGAGTGTCCGGACGTGGATCTCCTTTCCAATCTCGCGCTCGGATTTGCGACGGCAGCAACGCCCGCGAACCTGGCCTTCTGCCTCCTCGGCGTGATCATCGGCACGCTGGTCGGCGTGCTGCCAGGAATATCACCGCTGACGACCGTGGCGATGCTGCTGCCGTTCACGTTCGGACTGCCGCCGGCCTCCGCCCTCATCATGCTGTCGGGCATCTTTTATGGCGCCCAGTACGGCGGCTCGACGACAGCCATTCTCGTCAATGTGCCGGGCGAGACCTCATCGGTCATCACGTGCATCGATGGCCATCAGATGGCACGGCAGGGACGCGCGGGCCCCGCGCTCGCCATCGCCGCCATCGGCTCATTCTGCGCCGGCACCTTTGCCACGCTTGCCATCGCGCTGATGAGCGTGCCGCTCGCCCTCTTCGCCTTGAAGTTCACGGCGGTCGAGACCGTGAGCCTGATCATTCTGGGTCTCATTGGCGCAGTGGTGCTGGCGCACGGCTCGCCCGTCAAGGCCATCCTCATGATCATCGTCGGTATCCTGCTCGGTCTCGTCGGCATCGACGTCAACTCGGGCGTGCCGCGCATGACGCTCGGCCTGCCGCAGCTCGCCGACGGCGTCGGCTTCGTGCCGATCGCCATCGGCCTTTTCGGCATCGCTGAGATGATCCACAATCTCGAGAAGCCGCAGGATCGCAAATTCGTCGATGGGAAGGTGCGCAATCTCATGCCGACGCGCGCCGACCTGGCCGCGGCCACGCCTGCAATCATTCGCGGTACTGCGCTCGGAACGATACTCGGCGTGCTGCCTGGCGGCGGCGCTGCGCTGCCGGCTTTTGCCGCGTATGCGCTCGAAAAGAAGGTTGCAGCCGATCCGTCCCGCTTCGGCAAGGGTGCGATCGAAGGGGTTGCCGGCCCGGAATCGGCCAACAATGCCGGGGCGCAGACGAGCTTCGTGCCGATGCTGACGCTTGGCCTGCCCTCGAACCCGCTGATGGCCTTGATGATCGGCGCCCTCATGATCCAAGGTATCCAGCCTGGTCCGCAGGTGATGACCAAGCAGCCGGAGCTGTTCTGGGGCGTCATTGCCTCCATGTGGATCGGCAATCTGATGCTGCTGATCATCAATCTGCCGATGATCGGCGTCTGGGTCTCGCTTTTGCGCGTTCCCTATCGGCTGCTGTTCCCGGCGATCGTTGCGCTCTGCTGCATCGGCTCCTATAGCGTGTCGAATAGCCTGTTCGACGTTTGGCTCGTGCTGCTGTTCGGCCTCGTCGGCTACTTCTTCATCAAGATCGGCGTAGAGCCGGCGCCGCTGGTGCTGGGCTTCGTGCTCGGCCCCATGCTCGAGGAGCACTTCCGGCGCGCCATGCTCATCTCGTCAGGCGACCTTTCCGTGTTCGTGGAGCGCCCCATCAGTGCCGTGCTGCTGGCCATCTCGCTGGCTCTGCTTGCCGCGCTCCTCGTCCCGGCGATCCGAACCCGGCGCGAGGCGTTGAAGGCCGACTGACCATGGCTTCGAGATCCGTTGGGTGCTTACTCCGTCCAAGCGCCAACGAGGTGGTCGAGTATGCCCGGCTTTTTTTGGCTCTCCACTATTTCATGTGGGTAGCCTGAGGTCGAGTTTGCCGGCGATCAGGTAGGTGATGGCCTTGAGGTTGCGGGTTGATCGGTACCCTCGCGCCTTGGCCTTGGCGGCTTGCACGAGGCTG
>Ga0247727_10006203_pt1 | contig 23646 bp, 14 predicted proteins | sample WisWelCaveWW1625_FD_202498 | JGI IMG/M metagenome (GOLD analysis project Ga0247727, IMG submission 202498) | Biofilm microbial communities from Wishing Well Cave, Virginia, United States - WW16-25 | ecosystem: Environmental > Aquatic > Deep subsurface > Groundwater > Cave microbial mat | place...
GCAAGTACGGCGCGCGTACCAGGTCGAGGCCGAGCGCGGTCTTGCAGGCGGCATGGTTGCTGCGCCCGGTGAGCTGGATGAGTCCGCGTCCCCGGAATTTCCAGCCGTCGCCGCTCTCGGCGTCGCCATTGCCCATGCGGCCGGCATACACGTAGTTTGCCAGCCGCTCCGGATCGTTCGCATAGCGCTGCGCGGTCGCGTCATCGGGAAATCGCTTCGGCCACACGGCCCGCAGCCGCGCGGCTGAATAATTCAGGTTCTCTTCCAGCCTTCGCAGCTCGCTCGACTCGTGGGCGACCTGAGCGAGAAACGCCGCAATGCGCTCGGGCGTGTCGATGTCCCACTCTTTCATCGCGGCGTTCAAGGGCGCGATCCAGCCCGCCGCCGCCTTGGGCATCACGGCTTGCAAGCTCGCAAGCGTCAATCTGGGCATCGGATCAGGTATGAACTCGCGGCCTGAGCGGGTGCCAGAAGCTTGAGAAGCGAGCATCGAGCCTTTGGTCAACGAGCGCCGCCGTGCCATAGCAGATCACCGCCCCGGGAGCGAACCACCAGGTGAAGGCGACCTTCTTCGCAATCTGCCACAGCGCATCGGCCGAATTCATGATGTTCCAGAGAACGCCCGCGGCTGACGCGATCCAGCCCAGCGGATCCGACAGCGAAATCGGCGGCACCGAGTCGCGCAGCCCGAAGTAAAGCGCGGCGATGGAGAGCGCGAGGAACCCGTAATAGCTCAGGCGCCCGACCCGGGCCCAAAGACGCGCTTCCGCCGTGCCGAAAAGCGAAGCGGCTCCGAGCTTGCCCATCTCCTGCGCCAGCAAATCGCGGATTGCCGCAGTCTGCGCGGAATGCGGCACGCCGCGCGTCCCGCCGATCTCCAGGCTCGCAGGAATATTTCCCGGCGCATAGCCCGACGTGCCGTGCGCGATGCGCTCAAAGACGCTGTCGTGGATGCGGACGTCGGCCCCGGCTGCGCGGCAGATCATGTCGATATCGCGCGGTTCCCAGCGGTAGTAGACGCCGAGCCCGGAGCGCGAGTCGTAGAGCTTATCGTGCACGTCGCGGTGCGCACGGAAGGATTCCTGGTCGGACTCGATGAACTTGAGCCCTCGCGCTGCCGCTTCCGCCAGCATCCAGTCGAGCGCGACGAGCGACATGCCCTGCGTCGGATAGCCGCCGCCGACATTGGCGTGCACCCCCGCGAACCACAGCTGCTCTATCTGCCCGGGCAGCGCGCCCGCCTCGTTCCACAGCACAGGACGAAACGTCCGGCGCTCGTCGTCAATGGACACCGCGTGCCGCGCGCAGAGCACCTGGCGCGTCAGCGTGCGGTCGTGGAAGCGGAACGGGTAAATGAAGGCGTCCCAGAAGTCCGCCAGCTCGTCGATCGGCATGCCGACCGCATCCACCGTGTCCCAGACGCCGATGAACTCGATCGGCACCAGGCCCCCGGGCGCGTGGACCTCGTGTTGCACCGCCTTCAGCCGCTCCCGGCGCTGCGGATCGTCGACCTTGAATCTCCCGCGCTCCCTGCGCCGCCAAAACCTTCCGTAGCGGGCGCGGTACTCGTCGTAACTCGTCTCGACCAGTTTCTTCAGCTCGGCGTTCGTCTCGCACCGCTCGCGGTCGGGGATGCCGCAGCACTGGATGAGCCCGGCGAGCGTGCGGATCGTGAACGCGCCGCGGCTGAAACCGAAGAGAAATAGCTTGTCGCCGGGGTCGTAGACCCGGACAAGCTCGAGGTACAGATCCTTGACGTTACGCGCAAGGCCCCAGCCGAACGCTTGCCCGAGGAGCTTCAGCGGCAGCAACGCCTGCGTGCCGACCCCGTCGTCGTAGAACGCGATCTGCTCGGCAAGCTGTGGGTCGCTGCGGTAACCGTGGATATCCACGGCCTCGTAGAGCTTGAAGACGTTCGTGCCGCGGTCCTTGATCGCGCTGTTGCCGGTGCCATCCGAGCACAGCACGATGTTTTTCGGCTTTGAATGAACGGTCTCCATCGCGCTTTTCGCGTCCGTCATGCCGTTTCCCGTGCCTGCCGCCGCTAGAATGTAAAGTGGTGCTTTACGGTTGGACCGTTACCAGGCGCTCACGCCTCGAATACGGTGTCTATGTAGCGCACCTGCCGGTTGTCGAGGATCGAGCTGAGCTTGCAGCGACAGCCGAGCTTGTTGTTGGTCGGGGAATGGGGAATGCCGCTGTAGGTCTTGTCCCAGGTCGAGATCACGGCTTTGCGCTGCTTCGCTTTGGCGTCGCGCGGCATGAACTGGTCGAGCGTCTCCTCCGAGGGCGTGCCGTTGTGGCTGCCGTGGTGGCTGACTTTGAGGAAGTCCACCGGCTCGAGCACGCCCTTCTCGTGCATCATTTTCCAGCTGCCAAGCTCGGCGTCCCCGGCAAAGAGCAGCGTCCACTTTTTCCACTTCAGCGCGAACACGATGCTCGTATTATTCGCCGCCTTGTCTATCGCGAGGATGCTGTCCACGAAGCCGTTCGCGCGCGCCTGCACCAAGTCGTGAAACGCGCCCGCGTCCACGCCTGCGGGCGGATTCGAAGGCTCCACCGCCGCCGCCCCGGCCGGTCCGGCGCCATCGAGTGCCATCGGCAACAGCGAGCGGTAATAGTCGCTCGCGTCCTCCTCCGGCGCCCAGATCTCGAATTTGGCGTGCTTGAAGGAGTGCTTGCCCTTCGTGTCGAAGCCCCGGAACACGTAGTGGGTCCGGTTCGGCGGCGCAAGTCCGCGAAGGAATTCGACGCACTGTCCGGTCGCGCTCGGGTTGTTGTTCGCCATCAGCGCGGCGAACGCTTCCGCGCGCGCCGCGGGCAGCGCCGCCATTTGGCGCGCGATCCCGTCATAGGCCTTGAAGTAGAGGTTCTTCTTTTTCTTCGCATTCCCGAAACGCTCGTAGTAATCGGGCGCTGCGGATGCGGTGAGCCACGCGTACTGCACCTTGAGGCGCTTCTTCAGTTCGCCCTCGGGAAAGATTTTGCTTGCCGCGTAGTAGAGCCCCTGCACGTGGTCCAGGTGCTCGTGCGTCATCACGTAGAGATCGAGCGGCTGTCCATCAAGCTCCTTCAGCACGTCCTCTATGACCGGCTTGAACACGGTGTCGTCGCCGCCTTCCTTGTTCAAGACGTTGCCGACGTCGATGAGCAGATGCCTGCGCTTGCCGTCTTCCGGAATGGTGACGAGTATCGCGTCGCCGAAACGGACGTTGTAGGTGCGCACGCGCAGCCGCTCAGCCATAATCAGCCTCCGCGAGAAAATGTAGCGCTCGCGCGGTCGCCCGCAGCCGCAGGGCCCCGTCCGCGACATCACCACGCACGATCCCGCGCAGAAGGACCCCGTCCGGGCCGGCCGCCTCGGGCCCCACGGCGAGCTGTTCGCGATCGAGCAGGCGCGCGAGCAGCGCGTCGCGGTCGCGCGCCTGGGCGTCGGCGTGCTCGCCCTTGACGACCGCGCGCACGATGCGCCGCTCCCAGTCGATCGCGAGTGTAGCCCCGCGCGTGACGCGCCGTTTGTTGGGCAGCCGGCGGCCAGCTCGGCAGGGCTCGGTCACGGTCCACGCGACCTTGAAGAGCAGCTCGCGCAGCTCTTTTTTGCCTTCGCCGCGGTGATAATAGGACTTGGTGACGTCGAGACGCGGCCGCACCTCGAAGGGGATGCGCGGCGGAATCCCGAGCAGGCGGCGCGACCTGTCGGCGAAGCGGTAAGCCGCCCAGTCGCTGCGCAGCAGGTCCTCGAAATCCACTCCGCGCAGCGCCTCGTGCTCGAAGTTCGTGTCAACGTCCAGCTCGCCCTTCGAGGCGACTATGCCGCGGCGCCGGAATTCGTCCGCGAGCACCTCGCGCTGCTCGGCGCTGTCGGGATGCGAGGCTTCGTCGGAGGCGAGGATCGCGCGCCCGAAATCGACGAAGGAAACCTCCCCCGGCGGCAGGTAGTCGAGCCCGCGCAGGACGGTGCGCTTGAAGCGCTCGCTCGCGATCCACAGCGCCCGGCCGGCGGCCATCGCGGCATCGCGAGACCCTGACTGGAAGCGCTGTGCGGCCGGATCGTCGGACCGGCGCCATTGCTCGTATTCCGCCCGCAAGGCCACCTTCCCCGCCGGCGCCTCGTCCGCCGCCGGGGCGCTGCGCAACTCCTCGTAGATTCGGACGAGCACGCGGTACAGCGCGCCAGAGAGCACTTCGCTCAACGCGTGCGGCTCGCCGCGGTCGAGGTTCTTGTCCTTCATCGTGCGATCGTTGTTCAGCTCGCGCAGCACGTCGTGGCGCTTGCCGAGCCCGATCGCGAAGTGCTCGGCGACTCCCGTGAAGACGTTCGATTTGTCGAGCGAGTAGCCGCGCTGTTCGAGCACACGCGTGGTGAGCTTGCGGCTGCGGAAGGCCATCAGCAGCGTCGCGATGTCCGCTGTCGCCTCGTGGATCGCGAGCGACTGCGGCGACACCGCGTCGTAGATGTCCGGCACCACACCGTCAATCACAGCATGCGCCGATTCGTGGGCGATGATGTCCTGCGAATGGCATGTATAGACCATTTCGTCGCCGCTTACCGAGGGAAAGAAGAAAAACTGCAAGCTTCGCGAATCGCGCTCATAGAACGCATTGGCCCATTCCCCGGCGCGCGGCACCACCAGCAGCTGGGGCCCGCCAAAGCCCCAGCGGATACGGCGGCCGAGCGCGTCGGGCTCCTCGAACATGGCGATTGTCTTGTGCACGCCGCCGAACACCGCCGCCTGCACGAACGCCGGGTTTGCAAGATCGCCCGACATCGGGACTTCGTAACGACCCACGCCATCGGGCTTCTCCGGGGGGATGAAACGCGCCCCAAGACGCAGCCGCCCCGAGCCGGGCTCGAAGTCGAGCACCGCGACCCGGCGGCTCACCGGGCCGTCAAGATAGACATCCTCGTTTTCGATCTCGAACGGCTCGGCAAGCGGAAGGTCCTTCCACTGGCTGACCGAAGGATCCTTGATGAGAACGGGAACCTGAACTCTCATATGCCCTCCTTGCCGTTTACTTCTTGTCGCCTTCGCTCTTCGGCTCGCACTTCTTCTCCGGGATGCGCAGGGCGACTTCCTCTTTCTGCTTTCCCGCGCCGTCGGTGACGACCAGGTATGCAGTGCCCGCGGGGGTGCATTCGGGGATCGTGACACGCGCGATCACCGTGCCGCCTTCCACCGTCAGCTGGAGCTTCAACTCGTTCTTGCCATCGCCGCCCGAGGCGCCGACGAGCCAGGCGCGCGGCACGCCCGCCCCGCCCGAGATTGCGAACTGGTAGGTCCCGCCGGGCTGCAGGGCGAGCTCCTCCACGTCCGGCGAGAGCGTGAGAACCGCGCCTGCGCCCGGCCGGCAGGCATCCACGTCGCGCACCACTTTAACGATCTCGCTCACCCCGATCAGCATGGCGTTCACCTTGCGGTGCTGCGCATAGAGGTCGCTCAGATACTCGCGCAGGGTCAATCGTTCCTTCGACGTCACCAGCGGCGAGGCAAGCATGCACGCCGGTGCCGTGGCCGGTTTCTGCTTCTTTAGCTTTTCGATCTCGGTTTGCAGTCGCCTGTTTTCGGCGGCGAGCTTGTTGCTGCGCTCGACCTGCTGATCCACCGCTCTGCCCAGAGTAGTCTGCGCTTTTGACTGTTCGCCGCCTCCGGGTGTTGTCGAAGGATCCTTCTTGTCCGGATCCGTCTTCGGCGTGCGCGGTTCAGTCGGTTTCGGTTCTTCGTCGGCCTTCGGGTCGCCCGTGTCCGCCTGCTCGACCGGTTTGATCGCCGCGTACTTTTTCGCGACATTGGTAAAGCTGCCAACAAGCGACTCCGGAACAGGCAGTTCCTTTTCCGTCGCGTGCACGTTGCGGCTCACGTCGGCGACGATCAGCTCAATGCGGCGCCGCAGATCGAACCCGGCGGTCTCGATCCGCTTTTGCAGCGCGACCGAGTTGTTCAGAAGCGCCCGCGCCTTGCCAAGCGCGTCGTAAAGATGCCGGAACTCCCGCCGAAGCTCGGTGTTGTACTTGTCAGCGCAGCCCGGGTGCTCGCGCTCCTGATAGCGCAGCGATTGGGTCCTCGAGAGCATGTTGTCCGTAGCGGCGATCTTGCTCTCGAGCTCCCTGACCTTGGCCCACCAGTTGTCCAGGTCAGTGCGCGGAATCAGGATCGGCCGGTTCTTCACGATTTCGCAGGTTATCCGCTGATAGCCCTCGAGGTAATGGGTCTCCGCTTCCCTCGTGCTCAGGAACTGGCTCGCGCCGTAGATGCTGGCACCGGCAACACCGAGGCGGATCAGCGCGCGCTTTGTCGATTCCGAATCGGAGCGGAAGCCTTTATACACAGCCGCCGCCGTCAGCGCGATGAGCGTGGTCCCCACGACGCTGCGCGTGCGCGCGTTGCTGCGCACGGCGTCGAAGTAGAGCGCGCGCTGTTCATTGGCGGCGTCGATCGCCTCTGCGATGTCGCCCGCAAAGTGAATCTCCTCAGCAGGCTTCGGGTCGGCCTGCACCGAGGCCGCGGACTTTACCGCGACCTTGCGTGGCGGGGAGATGTCGTCGTCGAGCTTGTCCGCCAGAAAGTGGGTCGTGCAGCCGGCGAGTGAGACGGCCACCGCCGCCGCGGCGCTGCGACAGGCTAGGAAGTGAGATACGGGACTCATGGTCTTAGACACAGTCGAGTGACCTGCCCTCATTAAGCTGCTGATGTGGATGACGGGATAACTTCGATCGCGCCGTTCAATTCACGCTACGCTTTGCGCGCAAGGGGGTCAAGCGAAGACGGAGCATTTGGGACTTGAAGAATAATCAGAACAGCAGGTGTAGCCTAGATTGACGGAAGGTGGAAGAGTCCAACCCTTAACCCTGCTTCGTCTGTCCTGTAATTGGGCTGACGTTGACGAGGATGGATGCTGAGCGTAGCGTCCTTGAAGGAAGACCTAAGCGAGTTATCTCGCTGTCCAGTCCAGGCGCCGTTGCTCAACTGGAATCTGCGACGAATTCTTGCGAAATACCGTGAGCATCGTTCATGGGTAGAGAATATGATTCGGCGAATCTGATTGATCAAAGCGCGACAGATTGACACTTCCCGCATCGTGCACTTGCTGGGAGCTTCGTGCCTTGCAGTTGCCGGCAGTGCGTTTGCGCAAGATCCGAACGCTTCCTGTGCAGGTCAATCGACTAGTGGATTTACGGCGCTTGGCGCTATCTTCGGGTATTTTCTGACGTACTCGATCCGCTATGGAAGCAAGACGCAGGATGTTTTCAAGAGCTTCCTTGGCGCTCTCGGCGCCGGTGGCGGCGCGGCGACGACCCTGCTTGTATCGGAAGCATGTCGCTTTCCGTTGCTCGTGAGCTACGGTATCGGCACGGTAATCGGTTTCGTGGTGTTTTGCGCTCTCGCCGTTCTCCTGGCGTGGCTTTATAGCGCCAATTTCGAGGCCGATAAACTTCCGACCGGGTTGGCACTGTTCGCCGAGACACTGGCGAAGGTTTTGCTAGGCGAGGACTTCCGGCCGCCGCCAGTGAAAAAGAGCTAGCCCCCGCGTCGCGGAGCCAAGCATGGCACAGACGCGACGCATTCTGGCCTGTGACGGCGGCGGAATTCGCGGCATCATCACGCTGCGCTGCCTGGAAGCGTTCGAAACCCGCTTCAGCTGCCGCTGCTACGACTACTTTGATATGTTCGCCGGTACGAGCACCGGCGCGCTGATTGCGGGATCGCTCGCGTTAGGGCTGCCCGTGTCGGATCTGATTCGGCTCTACACCGAACGCCGCTCGGAGATATTCTCGAAACGGTTACTCGGTTTTCTCCATCCGCTCGTGACCAAATACGACAAGAAGGCGTTGCATCAGATCCTGCGCGAGTTCTTCGGAGACAGGACGCTCGCGGACCTCGATCGCGACATCATGATCACCGCCGTCGACACGGTGCGTTCGGAGACCACCTTTTTTTCGAGCTTTCAGCTTCCTGGGGGCGGCAGCGCCCGCCATGGCAAATACCAGAAAGTCAGGCTGCGCGACGCGATCGAGGCTAGCGCTTCCGCCCCAACCTACTTCCCGGCCCACGGCCGCTTCATCGACGGCGGCGCGACCGTGTATAACAATCCCGCATACATGGCGACTGTGGAAGCACTGCGGTACTCGTCAGACAAAAAGAAGGGCGAACCATCTCGCTACGATGATGCGCCGCTAGAGGTGTACTCGTTCGCCACCGGGTCGCAGCACCAGGTGATGGCAAAGGACGAGGCGATGACGAAATCCGGATTTGATTGGCTCAAGTATGTGATCAGCGAAAGTAGCGATCAGGCGGGCTATCATCAGAGTTACGTCTCACAAAGCGAGCTTGACCTAGCGGCTAAGGCGATCAACTTCCACCGTTACGACCTGTATTTGACTCCGGAAGTAATCCGTATTGTCGATCCTGAATCAACGATTGATCCCGATACGCTCGCCCTAGACGCGATCGACGACGAGCGCTTCGAGCTGATGAGCAAGCTGGGTGTGCATTTCGGGAAATACCTTCTCGAAAATGGTCTGTTCGACCCGGCGGCGGCGCCGGCTACGCCTTTTTCGTCAGGTGCCAGCGCCCGCATTGTGCGACGCGAGGGCGCTACGCGGCGTTGGGTCCAATTCGAGCACGGGCAGCAGCCGTCTATCGACAATTACGTTGATGAGGTGTTGGGCCATTTTAACGATATCGACCTGCAGCTCGACTCATGAAGTCCGTAATAGAGATCGTTCGCCGTCTGATGCCAAATGGCAGCGACTCTGCGAGGGCCAAGAAGAAGCCGGCGCGCTGGACCGAATGCCCATGGTGGCCGCCCGACGTGTTCGCGGTCGCAGCGACACTAGTCAACGAGTCCGGATGCTATTCGCGATCGAGGTTCTCTGCGAGCTGCTCGCCTGATTTCGCTTTCGGTCCCAAATACGTGAGCTTCGTCCAGGAGGCCGGGAAAAAGTGGATGAGTAGCATCGATCCGCCGCGCGAGGTCTCCAAGCTTTGGAGTGAACTCGTCAGCAACTACGGAAATGCAGACATCATGGATGCCGCATGGCAGGAAAGCGCGATGCGCCTCCTTGCGATTGCGGATGAAGCCAGCTTCGGCATTGGCTTCTCCACGTCGGGGGACGGCGATTCGAGTTTCGCCGAAATTGTCATGTTCGAGCATTACCGCGTTCTCGCCCGACGCCGCGGGACGGCGGGCCGCGGTTATATTTCTGGCGAACCTTTGTTTCCGAATATCACTACAAGCCTTTGCCAGATGGTGTCGATCAATGAGGCTTGTGTGCAGCCTAAGAGTGTGACCCCTCAGGTTGGCTGCAGCCTGCGGTCGCTCTCGCATAATTTGGCGCTACTTCCCGGCAACGGCGAGGTCGCAAGTAGCTGGCTAATTGCGACGGACGACAAGGCGCTTGAGAACGATGCACTCAACGTGCTGCTTGTTCCGTTTCCGTTTGTCGTTGATGGAAGCTGCTTTGTGCGCCGAGAAGAAGCCGCAACCAAGCTGATGGACGGAACGAAGCACTATTTCTTCGGTCTCGATCAGAAGTGGATGAAGCGCGACGGGAAGCGCCTAACCGGACGCGACATCGCCAATTACCTCGTATTTCCGATGATGCGTCGAGCGCGCGAAGAAGTCGGCTCGGTCAACGCGGTTGTGTTCCCTGAAACCGCACTATCCCAGACTGTCGCGGACGAGCTGGCAATGATTCTGGCCAAGGAGCCGGCGCTCGAATTTTTCATCGCGGGAACCTCGGAGGAACCGAAGGGGATGCTCGCGAAGAACCAAGTGGCCGCCTACTTCTACGGGGAGATTGCGTCGGGAGCCAGGAGAATGCTTCACAAGCCTTTTCCCATACTCGGCAAATGCCATCGCTGGTGCCTAGAGCAATCGCAGGTGCGTCGCTACAACCTTGGCCATGCGCTGCAGCCGCAGGGCTGCTACTGGTGGGAGAGAATCGACATCGAACACCGCGCCTGCCGGTTCAATGAATTTCGCCAGGGAGCAACGCTTGCCGCGATGGTCTGCGAGGACCTTGCGAGATTCGAGCCGGTGCATCCCATTGTTCGCTCGATTGGCCCAAACCTGGTCATCGTGCTGCTGATGGACGGGCCGCAACTCAAGAACCGGTGGCCCGGTCACTACGCGGGCGTGCTAGCCGACGATCCCGGATCGGCAGTACTGACACTGACGTCGCTCGGCATGACACGCCGTTCCGTGCCTCCTGGAATTCCCGAACCGCGCGAGATTGCTCTCTGGAAGCAGCCTGGGGGTGAGGCGCAGGAACTGCGCCTCCCAGACAAGCATCAGGGCCTGATTCTTACGCTCTCTGGGCATGTGGTTGAGCACACTACGCTTGATGGCCGATCAGATGACCGCTCGACCCGCAGGTTCGAACTTTCTGGCGTAAGGCCGATCAAAATCAATGAGGCCAGCATGGGTCGCTTCGCCGCCCACTTCAGTTGAATCGACGAACCCCCTGGACCGAGACAGCGTATAATGGTTTTATGAGCAGTGCGAAAAAGTACATCAACGAGCCCATCACATACTCATCCAACGACAAGCTTTTGGATACTGAGCTTTTCCAGAAGATTGGCCGAGTATTCCAATACGTCAAGCGGTCCAAGCGAAAAACCGGACTGACTGGCGTCCAGAAGATTCTCATCGAGAAGAAGCGGAAGTAGTCAAGCATTTCTGTGCGCGGCTCTGCCGTCAGGCCGCGTCATTCTTCCTACCGATAAGCGAAACGATTTCGCCAGATTCGCAACGCTGGTTCCATCAAACGGCCAGAATCCTGCCCAGCGCGATGTAACTGTAGAGGGCGAAGGCTTGCAAGCCTTGGCTCTCGCGTCGCGCTACGCGATGTCGGGAACTGCGTGGTAAGACTCGTTTCAATCGACGCGTAAGCCGGATTCCCTCACGACGCGGCTCCACTTGCGAACGTCGCGCTCGATCACTTCGGCGATCTCGTGCGGCGTGCCGCCGACGAGCTCAAATCCATACGCCAGAAGGCGGTCGCCGCGTACAAGGGGCTGATCATCGACCGCTACGCCGAACTGCTGCTCAAGGCGCAAGTCATCACCATCGCGGTGAAGTTCGGCACCCACCCGCGACCCCAATTGCAGCGCGCGAGCCTTGCCGGGTGAGGGGCGCAGGCGCGACGCGGTGCTCGAGCGCGGCCTAGACGTCATCGACCAGGCGCTCGCCAGGATCGGGGCGGCCTGAAGTGTGACATTTTTCACATTCTTTGGAGTATTCTCCGTCCCGAGAAGTGCGATTCGGGGAGGGATTGCATGGAACCGGAAATCACCACCAAGCATCTGCAAGGCATCAGCGACCTGACCCTGGTTGCGCCGATCAAGCAGGGCCTCATCGACACGCTCGACACCCGCACCTACGCGACCCGGCTCAGGGCGGTGCTCAAAACGCTTCATATGCTGCGGCAGTCGTCGCGCGAGCATTCGCTGGTGCGGCCCTTCTCCGACAGCACTGACCGGATCCGCACCATCACCGACCTGTGCGAGTGCCCGCACTAAGCGGCCCATTCAAACAAATCCTTGCCAGCCATGGGCGACGAAGACGCTGCACCGTTGTGTGACCTGGTGCTCGAAGGTGGGGTGACGAGTGCCCTGATCTACACGGGGCTCATTGCGCGGCTGTCATGCCACTACCGGTTCAAGCGCCTGGGTGGCACATCGTCGGGGGCCGTCGCCGCAGCGGCCGGGGCGATCGCGCAGCGCGCCAAACTGGAGACCTTGAAAAAGCCGCCCGGTCAGCGCGAGAAACCCTTCGAAGAAGGAGTGCGCGAGTTCCCGCGCAAACTCGCCAAGACCGACAAGCAGGGGCGCACCGCGCTGTTCCGGCTGTTTCAGGCTCAGGAGAGCACCTGCCGCGGCTATCGCGTCGTGGCGACCTGGCTGAAGCATCGCGCGCAGGGCTGGGGCACGGCGACGGTGCGCGCTTTGGCAACGACCGTTTGCAACTTTTGGGTCTCGTTCTTGATCGGCGCACTGCCAGGCCTCTGGATTTTGCTCACGACTTGGAGGCCACTGTGGCCGAACGGTCTTCAGGACCCGGTGAATTGGATCAGCCCCGCACTGGGCCTGGTCCTGGCGTTGGGCCTGGGCCTGCTGGCCGCCGTCCTGTGGGCCGTGTGGACCACGCTCAGGGGAATGTGGCGCAATCAGTTCGGGCTGTGCAGCGGCATGCAGGGTGCCGAATACGGCGATGACGGCACGGCCTTGACGCCCACGTTGCACAGATTTTTCAATGAGCTGCTCGGCCGCAATGCAGAAGCAGAGCAGCCGGTCATCTTCGCGGAGCTGTGGGGCAAAGACGCGCTCACGGGCGGCGATCGCGAGATCGACCTGCAAGTCATCACCACCGCATTGAACCTGCGTCGGCCGTTCCGTCTGCCCAACGACCCGGGCGTGGACCCGCTGGGCGGCTTCTTCTACGACCCGAAGGAATGGAAAGAACTGTTCCCCGAAGTCGTGTTGCGCTGGCTTGAAAAGCACCGCGGTCTGGCCGACGGTCCACGCGTGACCAACGAGCAGGGCGACGAGTTGTACGCGCTGCCGCCGCCCGCGCAGTGGCCCGTGCTGGTGGCCGTGCGCCTGAGCCTAAGCTTTCCTGGCCTGCTGTCGGCGGTGCCGATGTACACGATCGAATGGCGGCGCAAGTCGAAGACTGAAAAGCAGCCGCCAGCCCGGACGCCACTTGCTGGGGCAACGGGCGAGAAAGCCCTGATTCCACTCAAGGTCTATTTTTCCGATGGCGGCATCACCAGCAACTGCCCCGTTCATTTGTTCGATGCGCCGCTGCCCGGGCATCCCACGTTTGCCGTCAGGCTCGACACATTCGAGTCGGGCGACGGTGGCCGCCACCGCATCTGGCTGCCCGGCGATCGCGAGGAGCCGCCACCCCGAGTTCGACCCTTCGCAGCGCGTTGCACTCTCGCCGTCGCGTGGTCGTTCGTGTTCGGCGTCGTGGACACAGCGCGCGAGTGGCGTGACAGCCTGCAGCGCAGCCTGCCCGGCTACCGCGAGCGGGTGGTGATCGTGGGCCTGAAGCCCCGTGAAGGTGGCCTCAACCTGGCCATGTCGCCGCGAACCATCCGGCGCGTGGCGGCCCTGGGCTCCCGCGCCGCCCTCCGATTGCAACACGCGTTCGACGGCCCACGGACCGCCGGCCAGCCCAATGCCTGGGATCGTCACCGCTGGATCCGTTTGCGCTCGACGCTGGCCGCAGCCCAGAGTTACCTCAAGGACCTGCAGAAGCCACAGCCTTCAAACGAGCCAAGCTACCGCGAACTGCTCGAGCAGGTGCCGCCCATCGAGCCGCACCACCTGCCTGACCGCGCCGCGGTGGCGCAGGCGCAGGCCTTGCTCGACGGGCTGTCCGCGCTGGAGCAGGGCGACCGGGCCTGGCCGGATCGGGATCTGGGGGACAACGCCCCCAAGCCGGCGCCGCGACTGCGCATGTCCTCGCCGTGGTGAATGCGGCCCGACGCTTGTGCGGGCGCACCGCAAATGCGGCGAACCGACAGGAGAGGCACTATGAGAGCTGATTACAAGACGACCGGCCTGCAGGGGATCACCGATCTCACAGTGTTGGCACGCATCAAGACGGGTTTCGTGCCGGGGGCCTTCAACACCATCACCTACGTAGACCGTTTGACGCGCGTGCTGCGCCTGCTGAACTCCGTGCGTCAGGCTTCCCGCGAAGCCTCGCTGCAGCCGAGCCCGTTTGCCGACTCGATCGGGCGCTTTCGCGGCATCCATTTCTTTCGCTTCGCAGTGGTGCCCTCGGGCGATGTGCCGGGGCGCCACCAGCTGCTGCTCAACGTCACGTTCGACGGCGGTTGGGAGCCGTACATGCGCCTCATCTGGGGGCCGCTGGGCACGCTGCTGGACCTGATCTTCTGCCATTGCGAGCGCTACCCCCTGGCCTTCTATACCAGCTTCGACGATTACGTGCGCTGGGTGCGAGACCAGGAGGTGCCGAGCAGCTTTTTCTATGCCGATTCGGCGGCCACGGTGGCCGATCTGCACTACCTCGGGCAGCTCGAGGAACAGCAACGCAACGACGGCGGCCGCCCCGATGCCGACGCGAAGGCCACCGGGCTGGCCGTGCCCGCCCAGCCGACCAAGGCGATTCCAGGTGTGTATGCCGTGGGCATCGCGCTCAGGGCGCTCAAGGCCCTGTACAGCCTCGCGGAACTGTTCCCGCAAGCACTGGATGAGCAGACCCGACCCCCATTTCGGCAGGACGGCGTGCTGCTGCGCTTTGCGCAAGACCTGCTGCGCGAACTGCGCGAGTGGATCGCGCAAGGGCTGTTCGACCCCGGCCAACCCTTCGACCGGCTGCGCGCAACCTTCGAGCCCGAGCGCCAGTGGCTGATGTTGCCGATCGGGCGGACGCAGGAGGTCCCGGAGAGACTCGAATTCAGACGCAGCAACGTGCAGGCCGGCATCGACCTACCCTACCCCGCCGACGTGACGCAAGGCGTGCTGGTGCTGCTGCGCATCGGCGATGCGCCCAAGTTCAAACAGTGGCTGTCCGGCGAGCCAGTGACGCGGGGCGACGCGAACACCCCTGAGGACCGCATCTATCGGAGCCTCTCGCTCACCTATGACGGCCTGCGGCGCCTCGGCGTACCGCGAGACGCCCTGGACGACTGGTTCCCGCGCGAGTTCATCGAAGGCATGGAGAAACGCGCCGGTGTGCTGGGCGACCTGCGCGGCAACCACCCGGAGCAGTGGCGGCGCCCGCGGCGCAACTGGCCCTGGCCGGAACAGAACCGGCCTCCCTTCGACCCGCCGATCGAACTCTCCACGGTGCATGTGCTGGTGCAGTTGCGCACCGCGCTGGAGCCGGGCGAAGACGACACCGATGGTACGGCACCCTTGCCGCGCCTGGCGGTTGCCGTCGCGAAACTGAACGACGAAACAGGGCTGCAGATCCTGTTTGTGCAGCCCATGAAGCTTGGTGCCCGCCCTGATGGCGCCTCGGCAGGCCGCGATCACTTCGGTTTTGTCGATGGCATCAGCCAGCCCACCCTGAGTCCGCCCGCGGTGCCGCCGTCGTACTGGAACGACCAGGTCAAGCCGGGCGAGCTGTTCCTGGGCTACTCCAACAGCCGTGGCGACAAGGCTCCGCAGAACGGCGAGCGCCCCGGCCTGTTGCTCGACGACGGCAGCTTCCTCGTGGTGCGCAAGCTGCGCCAGTTTCCGGAGCGGCTGGACAGCTTGCTAGCAGACACGGCGAAACGGTTGAAGCCGAACGCAACACCCGATGCGCACAACACGCTGCGCGAACTCATCAAGGCGAAGATGATGGGGCGCCGCACCGACGGCAAGCCGTTGGTCAAGTTCCGCGGCAGCGGCAGCAACGACTTCGACTTCCGCGGCGACAGCCATGGCGCACAGTGCCCCTTCCAGTCGCACATCCGGCGCGCCAACCCGCGCGAGCCGCTGCCGCTGCAGCTGCCGCCACGCATCGCCCGGCGCGGCATGTCCTACGACGACCCGCGGACGGAGGGCGCCACCGACAGACCGCGCGGATTGATCTTCATGGCCTACAACGCGAGCATTGCCGAGCAGTTCGAGGTCATTCAGCGCTGGCTGACCGGAGGCAACAGCAGCGGCCTGTCGTCTGCGCAGAGCGATCCCTTGCTCGGCGTGCCCGAGCCCGGGCAACGGCGGGCGTACCGCTTCGAGCACGACGGCGAGGTCATGCGCGTCGACCTTGGGGAGCAGCCGCTGGTGCAACTCGAATGGGGGCTTTACGCCTTCGTGCCGTCGATCGCGGCGCTGAAGGGGATCAACGCGATCGTTGAGCGCGGGAGTCCCGTTCCAGTGGTAATCGCACCACGCTTGCCGTCGCCGCTGCCTTCGGGGTTGGAGGCTTGGCGCTTGCTGCTCGAAGACGACAACGTCCGTGACAACGTCCGTGCGCGAACCTGGGAGGCGGTGCGCAAAGACAAGAAGTATGCGGGCGTGCTGAATGCCGATGGCTACGGCCTGCTGGTCGGCAGCAAGGAGAAAGTGCTGGAGGTTCTGCAGGACCGCGGTGGCAAGTTCTCGGTCTGCGGGTACGGCGAGAGAATGGAGAAATCCATCGGCCACGGTTTCCTCGGCATGGACGACGTGAAGCCCGACGATGGGCACCAGGATCAGGCACCGGCCGTCAACAAGATCATCGAGAATTTCGTCAGCGAGGTACAGGCATTCGACGCGACGCGCGAGCACGCGAGCAACTACCTCAAGACGCTCCTGGACCGCAGGCAGGCCTTGACCGGCAAGCGCGAAGCGCCGGTCGACCTCATCGAATTCGGCCGCTCAGTCCTCGCGAGCCTGTGCAGCGACTGGTTCGGGCTGCCCGATGGAGTGCTGATGAAATACGCTCCGAAGGCCGACGACAGGCTGCAGGACGACGTTTCGCGATGCCCCGGCAATCTGCTCACGGTCTCTCGCTACATCTTCTCGCCGCACCCGCGGGTGCCGGTGGAAATTCCCGCGAAGAAGCACGGAGATCTGGTCTTGAAAGCCGTCAAGGCCCTCCTGAAAGAGGCCAGGGAAGGACAGCGGAAGCTGAAACCGTTGGTGAACGACATCGTTTCGACCCCACCCCTCCGAGGCAACGCGGACCTGCAAGCCCGGACGGTAGCCGGTGTGATGCTCGGCTTTCCGCCGACGGTGCTCGGCAACCTGGTCCCGGTGCTGGTCGCGTGGACTGGCAGCATGAAGCTCTGGGAGTTCCAGCAAGAGCTGCTGCAGTCCGAGCGCAACAGTGCCTCCGCGATGGTCAGGCTGCGAGAGGCGTTCCTGAAGACCATGAGCGCAGCCCCGGCGCCTTATGCGATCTGGCGCACGGCCAAGGCGGACGAGTCTCTCGGAGACGCGGGCAGCAAGGCCGGCGACGCCGTCGTGGTCGGCCTCGGTTCGGCGGTGGCGGATGGCGGAGATTCGATGCTGATGTTCGGCGGCGCACGCAGCGGCGAGCACCCGACGACCCACGCCTGCCCAGGTTACGCGATGGCCATGGGGGTCATGCTCGGCTGCGTCACGGCGCTGTTGACGGCGGGTGAACTCAGGCCCACGCTGGACCCGCGTGTGCTCACCCTCAGGGCTGCATAATCTCGAATCGTCGTTCGAGCGCGCTACAGGCGCTGCAACAGCCGGGTCGCGCGCTCCTGGTGCCAGTTCATGCCCATGGCCGCGAACTCCCGGACGGCCGCATCGAGCAGCGCGGCGGCGCGCCCGCGCTGCTGTTGGTCGAGCACAATCTCGGCTTCGCAGAGAGTGTTGACGGCCTGCTCGTGCGCGGACTCGCGGCAGGCGGCGATTTCGCGCGCGCGGGCCAGCCAGCGCTCCGCGCGCGTCGGATCGCCTTCCTGCGCGTGAACGCGGGCCATCGCGCGGCAGGCCATCGCGCCACCGATTAGGTCGTGTTCGCGCCAGCGCCGCAGGGCCTGAGCTGCATGCGTGCGAGCCTCCCGGCGGCGGCCACAGCTGGCGAAACCATCGGCCAGCCAGCCATGGTTGAGCGAGCGAAACAGCGTGATGCCGCGCGGCGGCAGCCAGTCGGTGGAGTGCTGCAAGTCCTGCAGCGCCTTCGGCTGCGGCTCGAGCATCCAGCGCGCATACGCGGCCGCGGCACGGCCCATCGATAGCGTGAACAGGCTGCGTACCTGCTCGCCAATTCGAAACGCCTCCGTCGCGCTCTGGCGCGCAGCCTCCCACTGGCCTTGCCAGAGCAGCACCGCGGCGCGCAGGCCGTGGATCGAAGCGTGCACTTCGTGCCGGGCACCTTGCACGACTTCCAGCGCCTCGTCGAAGCACGCCAGCGCCGTCGTGAACTGCCCGCGGTCGCCCAGCACCGAACCCTTGGTCGCCAGCGAATATGCCAGCCCCACGGCCTGCCCGGCGCCGCTGCGATGGGCACGTTTGATGGCGATGGCCTCGTCGAGAAGCGTCAATGCCGGGCCGTACTGCGCGGCAGCCGCCTTCGCCTGGCCAAGCGTGGCGCGCACTTGCACGGTGAGGCGGTCGTCGTGGGCCCGCCCCGCCGCGATCAGCGCCTGCTCCGAGCGCTGCACGGCTTGACGCGTATCACCGAGCGCATAATGGATGTAGCCGAGCCAGTAGGTCGCACGCGCGATCGTCGCCGCGTCGCCGCTCGATTCGGCCAGCGCCAATGCGCGCTGGAACAGGGGCAGCTCGCTGCGCGCCGGATTGAACACGCAAGCCAGGCCCAGGCGTTGCGAAATGGCGTTCCAGCGCAACGCCAATTGCGCGAAAGGCTCACTGCGATCGAGCGCCGCCAGCGCTGCGCGATACTGCGCCTGCGCACGGTCCAACGCCGATACGGCCATGGCCTTGTCGCCGGCCTGCTCCGCATAGCGCGCCGCCTGCTCGGCCAATCCCGCGGCATCGAAGTGATACGCCAGGGCTTCGCAATGATCTTCGCCTGGCGCGATGCTGCCTCGGTGTAGCAACGCCTGCGCGATGCGCAGATGCATCGCCTTGCGCTGATGCAGGCCCACCGAATCGTAGATCACGTCCCGCGTGATGCCGTGCTTAAAGCGCAGGGTTCCCGCTCTCTCCGCCGGAAAGACGAAGTCCTGCGCCGCGAGTCCCTTCACCATAGGATGGTCTTCGCCGCAACCGGTGATGCTTTCGAGCAGCCACGAAGGGATGACATTGCCGATGACTGCGGCGGCGCGCACCAGCTCGGCCTGCGCTTCGGGCAGGCGCGCGACCCGCGATTCGATGAGAATGTCCAGCCAGGCCGAGCCGCTCTTCGCCGGGCTCGGGCCGCGATTCGCGTCCTCGTAGGCGGCGGAATGGCACAGTTCCTCGATGTACAGCGGGTTTCCGCCCGCATGCTTCTGGATCTTCGTCACCACGATCGGGTCGGATCGGGGAAGCAATCGACCGATCGTTTGCGCGGCCTCGTCTTCGGAGAGAGGCGCGAGCTCGAGCACCCGGGCATCGGTGATACCTGCCGCGCCGGCCGAGAATTCGCGCGTCGCGATCAGTACCAGGATCGACCGTCGATCGAGGCCACGGATCGCATCCAGAACCTGGTGCGTCGCGTCGTCGGCGCAATGCCAGTCGTCTATGAACACCACCAGCGGCTTCACCGCGGCCAGGCCATCGAACAGATCACGCAGCGCGACGATCGTGTTCTGCGCCGCCGGGCGTTTTCTGCTCCCTTCGCCTGCCTCGAACTTGCTCAGCGAGAGAGCTCTGAGCAATTCCTCTCGATGCACCAGCAGATCTGGTTTGATTGCGGACAACGTCGTCTCGATGGCTGCGGCCGCCTGTGTGATGGACATTCCGTGGTCCAGCCGGAACATCGACCTCAGGATTTGCAGAAACGGCTGCAACGGCTCTGCGCTCAATTCGCCCTCGCAGTAGCCCCTGTGGATTTGGCAACCGAGCGCGGCGGCGTTGCCCAGGAACTCCTCCGCGAGGCGCGTCTTGCCCAATCCCGCGGGGGCTGCGAGCGCGAGGGACCGGGATTCACCGGCGACGGCCCCGCGCAGACTGCGCTCGAGTATGCCGAGTTCGTGCTGCCGCCCGACGAACGGCGTCAGGCCGCGCCGGGCGCTGGCCTCGAAGCGGGTGCTGACGGGAGCGCGCGCCAGTATCCGGAAAACGGCCAGCGGATTCGCTCGACCCTTGAGATTGACGTAGCGGCGCTCGCTGGTCCGAAAGAAAAAGCTCTCGGGGCCCAGCGTCTCCTCACTGACCAGGATCTCGTCGTTCTGCGCGGCATCGGCAAGATGCTTGGCGATGTTGGTCGCGGTGCCGAGCATTTCGAATCGCCCGCGAACCATATCCCCTTCGTCGAACAGCACCAACCCAGAGTGAATGGCCGAGTGCAGGCTCAGGGACTCGAGCCCGGGCAACGCCGGGTCGAAGCGCAGGTTTCGGACCCGGTGGTGGAGATCGAGCGCCGCCTCCGTGGCCTCGCGTCCAACGTCCTCGCGAGCATCCGGATAGCCGAAGATCGCGAGCATTCCGTCACCCTGGAACTGGACGATGGTGCCGCCGTGCTTCGGGATGACGTCCGTATAGGCTCGCCGCAGGTTGTTCAGCAGCTCGGCGTAGTGTTCCGTTTCCATCGCGGCGGCGAACCGCGTGGAATCGGACAAGTCCGAAAACAGCATGGTGAGGTAGCGGCGTCGCGCCGCGCCAGGCGTTGCCGTACCCCGATCGGGCGCGTCGCTCACGGCTTCAGCCGGCGAACACTGCTCGCCCGGAAGGCGGAAATTTCCTGGGCCATCGATCTCCCCCCTTGCTTCCCCAGCTACGCGCGCGTGGAACATGGTATCGCAAGCATGGGCAGTGCACATCAATTCGCGCTCCGTGGCGTGTTGCTAGGGGCGGTTGGCAGTGCGATGATCGTCGCCTCACCTCGCCAGCTAGCAACGCCACTTCAGTGGGGAGACTCATATGCTTGGTAGACCCAAGGCCTGCATCGACCGTGTCCTGCCGCGCGACATCATGCGTCACCGACCGACCATGCGCGGCGCGGCGGGCCGCGTGCGCGCGATCGCACCGATCGGCAAGGCCTGGATGAACGGCTCGACGCTGCGCGTGCGCTTCATGGGCGGCGCCGCCGGCGAGCGCGCGGTGGCGCGCGATGAGGCCAGCTGGTGGATGAAGGTCGCGAACCTGAAGTTCGAGTTCAATGATGCCCCCGACGCCGAGATCCGTATCGCGTTCGATACGAACGACGGCGCATGGTCGTACATCGGCACCGACTGCCGCGACATCCCGTTCAACCAGCCCACCATGAATCTCGGTTTTCTCGACAGCGGCACCGCGGCGCACGAGTTCGGCCACGCGATCGGGCTCGACCACGAGCACCAGAACCCGGCGGGCGGCATCCAGTGGAACGAGGAGGTCGTGATCCGGGAAATGGCCAAATCGCCCAACTTCTGGAACGCGACCACGACGCGCCAGAACATCCTGCGCAAGTACCGCGCCGATCAGGTGAACGGCACCGCGTTGGATCCGGACTCCATCATGCTGTATTTCTTTCCGGCGGATTGGACGCTGAACGGCGTCGGCACAAAGCAGAACGACGTGCTCTCCGCGATGGACAAGATGTTCGTCGCGGGCACGAAGATGTATCCCAAGGCCGGCGCCACGGTATTGCAGGCCACCCTGCTGCAAGTGAACGCCAAGCGCCGCACCGCCGCCACGATCGGCAAGATCGGCGAAGAGGACCTCTTCCGCTTCTCCGCCACGAGTGAAGCCTCCTACGTGATCGACACGCGTGGCCCCACCGACGTCGTGATCAAGCTCTTCGGACCGAACAGCGAGACCGCGCTCATTGCCGAGGACGACGACTCCGGCATCGATGCCAACGCGCGCATCGCGGCGAGCCTGGTCAAGGGCGACTACTCCGTGCAGCTGCGGCATTACAACCGCGCGAGTGGCATGGGCAATTACATGATCAAGGTGCGAAAACTCCCATGGGCGCGGTGAGCGGTCTCTACGCGTGGTCGGATCCGGGCGGGGCGCCGTTCACGCGCGAAGAGTTGCGGCTCGACGTCGACGGGTTCTATCCGCAGATGGCAGCGAGCGGCTCGGGGATCGCGGGCCTCACCGTGAGCGCTCACTGGGTGGCGAAGCCGCTCACCGCCTTGGGCGGCAACCGCTGGAACGGTCCGATCGCCTACAAGGCGGGCGATGTGCGTCTGCTTCCCCATACGCAGGTGGCGCTCGAGCTGACGGGAAAGAAGCTGCGCGCGACATTCGCGGGGCAGGGCCTGCCAAGCGTGGTCCGTGTCTACAACTTCAAGCGGCGCGCCTTCCGCCAAGTTGCGCTCGAGTTCGACGCCGAGCAAGAGGTCGCGCCGGTGCTCGCGTACCGCACCCACGAACACCCGGGCCGCCCGGCGGCCCTTGCGAACGAGAGGCTGTCGGTGCGCGCGGTTTTCGAGCGTGCCGGGTTCCGCGTGACGCGCACCGGAGCGGACGGCACGGTATCGGGCGCAGGCGCGGGCGCCAGCTGGAGCAATAGCGAGATGCACGATGCGATGCAGGTGCATTTTTCGCTCTTCCGGGACGAGCCAGTATGGGGGCTGTGGACGTTCATTGCCGGCATGCATGAGGACGGCTTCCCGCTCGGCGGCGTGATGTTCGACCAGATCGGCCCGCAGCATCGCCAGGGGACCGCGGTCTTCATGCGCTCGTTCATCTCGCAGCCGCCGCACGGCGATCCGGCGCCGGACGCGTGGCGCCGCAGGATGGCGTTCTGGACCACGGTGCACGAGATGGGGCACGCCTTCAACCTGCTGCACGCCTGGGAGAAGCACCTTGGGGACCCGTGGATCGCGCAGCCCTCGGGCTACGACCAGCGCTCCTTCATGAACTACCCCTACTACTACGGCAGCGGCGAACACGGCAACGGCAATGCCAACAGTGAGCGTTTCTTCCGCGATTTCGAGTTCCGATTCACCGACGAGGAGCTGCTGTTCCTGCGGCACGCGCCGGAGCGCCACGTCATCATGGGTGGCGAACCCTTCGGCGAGCACCACGCGCTTGAGCAGGCGGCCATCTCACCGGCGCCGGCGCTCGCGCTCGAGGTGCGCACCAATCGCGGGCAGGACGCCTTCGAGTTTCTCGAGCCGGTGGTACTCGAGCTGAAGCTGAAGAACCAGTCGCCCAAGCCGATCCGGTTGCCCGACGCCCTGCTGAAGATGACCGAAGGGATGACCGTGCTCGTGCAGGAGCGCGGCGGCCCGCAAAGGACCTGGCACCCTTACGCCCACTACTGCCGGAGGCCGCAGTCGATCGCGCTGCAAGCCGGCCAGTCGCTCTACGAATCGCTCTTTCTCTCGGCGGGGGCGCGCCGCTGGCTGATCGACGAGCCCGGCTATTACCAGATCCGGGTCTGCCTGCACCTGCACGGCGAGGACATTGTCTCGAATACGCTCGTGCTGCGCGTTACGCCGCCGCGCATCTGGGACGAGGAATATCTCGCGCAGGACTACTTCAGCGACGACGTGGCGCGGGTGCTCAATTTCGACGGCAGCCGCCAGCTCGCTACGGCGAACAACACGCTGCGCGAATTGGCGGCGCGCTTGCCGGAGCGCAAAGCGGCGGTGCATGCGCAGGTCGCGCTCGCCATGCCGCAGCTTCGCTCGTACAAGCTACTCACCGCGAAGCGCGCGCCGGACGACCGGGGCCGCTATCGGCTCCGGAAAGACGCGCCGCACGAGCGGATGGGCGGCGAGTTGGCCAAAGTTCTCGCGGGCACGCCGAAGCGTGCCGTCGCCGCGGCCGTGGCGCTCGGGCATATCGACTACCGCGAGTACGCGCTGAGCTGCGCGGCGGCGCTTGATAAGGTCGGGGAGGCGAGGCGCGCGCAGCAGTTGCGCCGCGCGCTTCTTCACACGCTCAAGGCTCGGAACGTGCTCGCCCGGGTCCTCACGGACCTTGAGCAGACACTGAACCAGGAGAGGGGGAGTCATGGCGAAAAAGTTCGCGGAAAGGGATGAATGGAACAAGGAGGAAGTGGCGAAATTCAAGCGCAAGCGGCGCGCGCGGCGCGCGGCGCCCGCGGCGGCGCTGGCGATGCCCGGGCCGCGGCTGGTGGCCGAAGGCGATTCGTGGTTCGACTACCTGCCTGGCA
>Ga0247727_10006204_pt1 | contig 23645 bp, 18 predicted proteins | sample WisWelCaveWW1625_FD_202498 | JGI IMG/M metagenome (GOLD analysis project Ga0247727, IMG submission 202498) | Biofilm microbial communities from Wishing Well Cave, Virginia, United States - WW16-25 | ecosystem: Environmental > Aquatic > Deep subsurface > Groundwater > Cave microbial mat | place...
GCAAGACGATGGGGCGCAGCGCCGATCTCGCCGGGCGATTCGAGCAGGAGTCGGGCCGGCTCGCCGACCTCGAGGTGCGGTCGCGCATGACGGGGCGGTGGATGATGGCGGCGATCCAGACGACGTTTGCGGTGATGCCGGCGCTCGTCTACTGGTTCGCCGGTTGGACCATCTCGCGCGGCAGCGACTCGATCACGATCGGCACGCTCGTCGCCTTCACCACCCTCCAGACGCGCCTGTTCTTTCCGATCGGCTCGTTGCTCGGCGTGCAGCTCGAGGTGCAGAGCTCGCTTGCGCTGTTCGACCGTATCTTCGAGTACCTCGACGAGCGGGTGGAGATCGTCGAGGGCAGCCGCCGGCTCGACGTCGCCCGCGGCGACGTGCGGCTCGACGGCGTCAGGTTCCGCTACGACGAGGCGGCGTGGACGCTCGAGGACGTGTCGTTCGACGTGCCCGCGGGCACGTCGACGGCGCTCGTGGGTGAGACGGGCTCCGGCAAGACGACGTGCGCGTACCTCGTGGCACGGCTCTACGACGCGACGGAGGGGAAGGTTCTGATCGACGGCGTCGACGTGCGCGACCTGACCTTCGACGCGCTGACGGAGACGGTCGGCGTCGTCTCGCAGGAGACGTACCTCTTCCACTCCTCGGTGCGCGAGAACCTCCGCTTCGCAAAGCCCGAGGCGACCGACGAAGAGGTGGAGGAGGCGGCCCGCGCGGCGCAGATCCACGAGCTGATCGCGACCCTCCCCGAGGGCTACGACACCGTCGTCGGTGAGCGCGGCTACCGCTTCTCGGGTGGCGAGAAGCAACGGATCGCGATCGCCCGCACGATCCTCCGCAACCCGCCGATTCTCGTGCTCGACGAGGCGACCTCGTCGCTCGACACGCAGACAGAGCGCGCAGTGCAGGTGGCGCTGGAACGGCTGGCGGAGGGCCGCACGACGATCGCGATCGCGCACAGGCTGTCGACGGTGCGCGACGCCGACCAGATCGTCGTGCTCGACCGCGGCCGGGTAGCGGAGATCGGCACGCACGACGAGCTGCTCGTGCGCGGCGGCCGTTACGCGGCGCTCGTCGCTCGCGACGCCGAGGACGTCGTTCCGACGCCGAGCTAGAGGGGTCGGGCCTCACGGGCCCGACCCCTCGCTCCGGGTCAGTGCGCCGCGGCCGTAGGAACGACGACCTCGACCACCTCGTAGAAGCCGCTGGTGGACTCCGACTCGACGTGCGGGGCCATCCGCTCCTGGCGCCGAGCCTCTCCCTCCTGCCAGGAGGAGTCTTCGCGGAGCTCGTTGAGCTCGTCGAGGGTTGCGTTGCTCAGCCCGAGTGCGACCACCTCGTCCGGATTGGCGAGGTTACGGAGGATGAACGCCTTGGTCACGGTCGCCGGCCACTCGTCCGGCTCCCAGCCCTGGCGCCAGTCGTCGAAGCTGCCGGGCCTGAGCTTGCGGACGCTCAGCGCTGCATACATGTGCCTCTCCTTCCGTCTGCGGGACAGGCCGATTCTAGTGCGGACCTGGCACGAGCTACGAGGCCTCGCAGCTCGCGGTTCGGCTGCCATGTCAGTGGCGAGCGTCTACCGTTCCGGGCCGAGCGCAGCCACGCCGTCCGTGCGCACGACTCGGCATGGGGAGGGGCGCTCGGGGAGAATTTCGACAAGGAGCACGCGACTCTGATGACGATCGTCAGCACCGAGGCCGGCCTCGAGCGGCACGGCATCGCCCCCACGGGCCGTGTCCTGCGGAACCCGACCACCTCCCGGCTGTACATGGACGCGCTGAAACGCGGGGACGGGCGGCTCGCCGAGGGCGGCCCGCTCGCCGTCGACACGGGCCGCTTCACCGGCCGCTCTCCGCAGGACAAGTTCGTGGTGGACGAGCCTCACTCGCGCGAGCGGATCTGGTGGGGGAGCGTCAACCGGCCTCTCGCCGAGGATCGCTTCGAGGGTCTGCGCGCGAAGGTGGCCGCCTACCTCGCGGCGCAGGAGACGCTGTACGTGATCGACGCCTTCGCCGGCGCGGACCCGGGGCATCGCATCGGCGTCCGCGTCATCACTGCCAGCCCGTACCACGCGCTGTTCGCGAAGACGATGTTTATCCGGCCGACCGCGGCAGAGCTCGAGACACACGAGCCGCAAGCGCTCGTGCTGCACGCACCGGCGGTGGAGGCCGACCCGCAGGTGGACGGCACCCGCAGCGGCACGTTCGTGGCGTTGCACCCGTCGCGCTCGGAGGTGGTGATCGGCGGTACCTTCTACGCGGGCGAGATCAAGAAGTCGATCTTCACGGTCATGAACGACCGGCTGCCGCTCGAAGCCGTGTTCCCGATGCACTGCTCGGCGAACGTCTCGGACGATGGCGACGTGGCCGTCTTCTTCGGCCTCTCGGGCACGGGGAAGACGACCCTGTCGGCCGACCCCTCGCGCCACCTGATCGGCGACGACGAGCACGGCTGGGGCGCGAACGGCGTCTTCAACGTCGAAGGCGGCTGCTACGCGAAGGTGATCCGCCTGTCGGCCGAGGCGGAGCCGGACATCTTCCGCACCACGCGCACCTTCGGCACGATCCTCGAGAACGTCGTCGTCGACGAGCACGGCGTGCTCGATCTCGACGACGACTCGAAGACCGAGAACACGCGCGCCGCCTACGAGCTGGAGCAGATTCCGAACGCGCTCCCGGCCAAGATGGCCGGCCACCCAGCGAACGTCGTCTTTCTGACGGCGGACGCGTTCGGCATCCTGCCACCGATCGCGCGGCTCTCCCGCGAGCAGGCGCTCTACTGGTTCCTCTCCGGCTTCACGGCGAAGCTGGCCGGGACGGAGATCGGCGTCACCGAGCCGCAGCCGACCTTCTCCACGTGCTTCGGGGCGCCGTTCCTGCCGCAGCGCCCGTCGGTATACGCGCGCATGCTTGGCGAGAAGCTCGACGAGCACTCGTCGTCTGTGTGGCTCGTCAACACGGGCTGGACCGGCGGTCCCTTCGGCGAGGGGCACCGGATGCCGATCGGCGCCACGCGGGGGCTCCTCGCAGCGGCCCTCTCCGGCAGGCTCCGGGGTGCGGAGTACCGGGTCGACCCGGTGTTCGGCTTCAAGGTGCCGGTAGCGGTGCCGGGTGTCGAGACGTCGCTGCTCGACCCGCGTTCGACCTGGGCCGACGCCGACGCCTACGACGCGAAGGCGAGCGAGCTGGCTGCGATGTTCCGCGCCAACTTCGAGGAGAAGCTGGCCGCGGACGCAGGGCCGGAGGTCGCCGCAGGCGGGCCGGTCGCCGGTAGAGAAAGCACGCCCGGGGCTTAGCCCCGGGCTTAGCCCGGGGCGTGCTTTTCGGCGTGCGGGCGGCGGTAGGGAAAGCACGCCCGATGCGGTAAGCCCCGGGCTTGCCCGGGGCGTGCTTCTCGGCCTACGCGCGCAAGAAGGCGAGCACGGCGAGCACGCGGCGGTGATCGTCTGGCGCGGGTGCGAGGCCGAGCTTCCAGAGGATGCTGTTCACGTGCGTCTCGATCGTCTTCGGGCTCAGCACGAGCCGCCGGCAGATCCCGTTGTTCGACAGGCCCTCGGCCATCAGGCCAAGCACCTCCCTTTCCCGCGGCGTCAGCTCTCCGAGCGGATCGTCCTCGCGGCGGCGGCCGACGAGCTGCGCGATCACGGCCGGGTCGATCGCCGTCCCGCCGCGACCGACACGCCCGACGGCCTCGACGAAGTCGTCGATCTCCGTCACCCGGTCCTTGAGCAGGTAGCCGAAGCCCTCCGGGCGCTCGCTGAAGAGCGCGAGCGCATGCGTCGCCTCGACCACCTGCGAGAGCACGAGCACGCCGACGTCCGGTAGCTCCTCGCGGATGACGCGGGCCGCGCGGGCGCCCTCGTCGGTGTGTGTGGGCGGCATGCGCACATCGACAACTGCCACATCCGGCTTCAGCGTGCGAACCGCTTCGAGGAGCTCCTCGGCGTCGGTGGCCTGGGCCACGATCTCGAAGCCGCCGTCGGTGAGGATCCGCGCCACGCCCTCGCGGAGCAGCGCGCTGTCGTCGGCGATCACGACGCGCACGGGATCTCCCCCACGACGCGGGTGCCACCGCCGGGTGGGCTCTCGACGCGCAGGCGCCCGCCGTGCGCCTCGACGCGGTCGGCGAGCCCGCGCAGCCCGCTGCCGCCGTCGGCGTGGGCGCCGCCGCGGCCATCGTCCGCGATCGCGATCACGAGCGTCCCGTTCTCGCGGTGCGCGTCGATCGTCGCCCTGGTTGCGTGCGCGTGCTTGACGACGTTGGCCAGCGCCTCGCAGGCCACGAAGTACGCCGTCGCCTCGACCGCGGGCGGCAGGCGCGCGGCCTCAGCTTCGATCGTGACCGGGAGCGCGGATCGGGTACCGAGCGACTCGAGCGCCGCCGCGAGCCCTCCTTCGGTAAGGATCGGCGGGTGGATGCCGCGGGCGAGCTCGCGGAGCTCGTCGACGGCGAGCCGGAGCTCCTCCGCCGCCGACGCCAGGACCCGCGCGGCGGGGTCTGTCGCACCGAGTGCGCGCTCGGCAGTACGGAGCTCCAACGCGAGCGCGACCAGCCTCTGCTGCGCGCCGTCGTGCAGGTCGCGCTCGACTCGCCGTCGCTCGGCGTCGGCGGTGGCGACGAGGCGGGCGCGCGATTCGGTGACCTTCCGAAGCTGTGTCTTCACCTCGTCGTGGAGGAGCGCGTTCTCGAGCGCGAGACTGGCCGCGGCGCCGGCAGCCTGGACGAGCTCCGGATCGTCGCGCAGCGCCGGATCGTGTACGAGGACGGCGATCGGCTCGCCGTCGTGCGAGAGCTCGGTCACCGCCCGCTCGAGCCCGTCCGGCGGGACGACGGCTGTCCGGCCGGAGTCGTCCACGAACTCGTTCCGGTCCGGCCGCCAGAACAGCACCTCGAGCGACGGGTCTCCGAGCGCGTGCGCGAGCTCGTCGCGAATGCCGTCGGGCGGAGTGCGCCCGAGGCGCAGCACGAGGTCGGCCACCGACGCGTGCGCCAGTCGAGCTCGCATCAGCCCGATGAGCAGGACCAGCGGAAGCGCGATCAGCGCCGTGATCTGCCACCAGAAGAGGTTGTCGTAGATCACCGCCGGCGGGGGGGTCGCGAACGAGAGCACGCTGTCGAACACCGCCCGCAGCGCGGCCGCGACGACGACCACCAGCAGCGGTGCGAGGACGCGGCGCGCCCTCGGCGTCGCGCGCAGCCACTTGCGGGCGATGAGCGCGATCAACGCTCCTGCGAGCACGCCGTACGCGAGCACGGCGTACGCGTTCTGCAGCACGGCAACGACGTCGGCGTCGCCGGAGATGAGGAGCAGGCTCTCCCGCGGCGTCGGGTCGAAGTAGCGCAGCGGCCTGGTGGCGTCGTAGAAGAGCAGGATCAGGAGCGGGAAGACGACCGCGGTGGCGTAGGCGACCTTGAGGAAGGCGCGCTCGAGGCGGTCGGTGACGCGGCCGGAGGGATAGGCGAGCGCGATGTGCGCGACGAGCGCGTAGCCCAGCTCGCCGAGCATGAGGAAGGCAGTGAAGGCGAGCGGATCGTGGCTGTACCTGAACTGCCGGCAGAGGAGCGCGAATCCGGTCGCGATCATCAGCGGGCCGAGCGGGTTTCTCGTGCGGCGCGTCCACGCCGCGAGCCCGGCCCCGAGGAACGCCCACCCGGCTGCGACGCTCGCAATCGCCCGCGCGGGGGTCGTACCGGCGAGGTTGTCGATCTGCACCTGGTAGGCGAGCAGGCCGAGGCCGAGCCCCGCCAGCCCGAGCCCGATACGGGCGAGCTTCATGCCCCGCCTTGGGTCAGACCTTCGGGTCTGACCCGGTTGGACGTGCGGTGCGAATGCGGGTCAGGCCAGAAGGCCAGACCCTGTCGCTGCAGACCGCTCATGCCATCCCCGCAGATCCCGAATCTGCAGAAGCAGATCCGCGATCGCGACAACCCCTAAAGCGGCCGCTGTCGCGGCCGGCGCCGCCGCTACACGTGAATCGTGGGGTTGACACAGGGCGTCTCATGCTGCCTCCCCGAGCAACTCGCGGATGACCGCCGGCGAGAGCTGCTCCTTGCGGATGAAGCCAAGCGCCCTGCTCCTCGAGATGAGGGGGCCAAAGTCGGCCGGGTCGCGACTGGAGATGAGAACGATGCTCGACGACGTGCCGGCGAGCTGCTCGGCGACCTGAAAGCCGCTCGCGTCGGGCAGGGCCACGTCGAGGAGGACGACGTCCGGCTCGAGGCTGCGGACGAGCGCGGCGCCAGAGGCGCCGTCCTCCGCCTCGCCGACGACGTCGAAGCCGCCCTGCTCGAGCAGTTTCCGCGCCGAGGCGCGAAAGGCACGGTGGTCGTCGACGATGACCACGGTCTCTCGCATGTGACGAATCGTCACACAGACGGGCGCTCAGCACCACGGGGGAGAACCCGGGGTCGCGGTCGGGGGTAGCCCTGAGGGGTTGTCGAGAGCGGTTCAGGTGTTGCCCTGTGTGGCTCGGGGCATTCCTGTACGCACCGATCTCGGAATTCTTCCGATAAAAGATCAGAACAATCCCGAAGAAATAGCTCGCCGAGATTTCTAGGTTCGGTCTCGTGATTGCGAGGCCGAACAAGAGTCGAAATGCCGCCCGTCTTCGGAGCGAGGTCGCGATTCCGTTAGCGAATCGTGAGCGTTCCATTGGTGGCCAATTAGCGGCACCTCCGACCGTGGCCTCGGTTGTTGCACCCGGATCCACGGAAGGGAGGTGTGAAATGCCGAACGGCGATGGCGGCGGCGGGCGCTGAGACCCGGCATACAGATGGACGAGAGGCCCCCGACGCGGGGCCTCTCGTCGTGATGCGCATTGACAACGCCGGCATTGACACACACACACGAGACTCCTTCGTACTCACGGAGGACGGATCTGGTCGAAGGGAGGTGGCGACATGCCGAACGACGGTAGCGGTGGAGGCGGCTGAGTTTCGGGCAGGGTGACGAGAGGCCTTGGTTAGGGGCCTCTCGTCACGTGATCGCCCGTGTGCCGTGTTGGTCGAGGGAGCGGAGTGCGCAGACATTCCCCTTGGCCTTGTAGAGGTCATACGCCTCGCGGAGTGCTGACGAGGCTTCGACGTCGTCTCCGCAGAGTTCGAGCGCGCGGCTGCTCGCGACCAAGATCCGCGCACGATCGCAAATCGCGTCCGTCGATCCGAGGATGGCGCGGGCTTCTCCAACGAGACGGCCGGCCTCGCACTCGTTGCCTGTGGCCGCCGACCGCTTGGCAGACACCGAGCGGAGCAGCGCCTGGACGAGCCTGTCGTCCGGCGAGGCCCGAGCCGATGCCTCGTCGACCAGCCGGATTGCGTCGTCCGGAGCTTCGTCAACCACGAGATCTGCCAGCTGAACAAGCGCGGTTGACAGGAACGCGTCGTTCCCAGCCTCACGCAGTTCCTCGATCCAAGCCGACAGGAGCCGGCGCGCGCCGTCGACGTCTCCATGAAGCCGGAACTGTGTGAGCCGGTGGGGCGTCCAGTAGGTGAGGAGCGCGAGTCTGTCGTCGAGTTGCTGGTGGGTTGCCCTAGAAGCGGCCATCAGGCCAGCGGCCACCTCGTGGTCGCCAGCCATGGCATGAAGTGACGCATGCACCGTCGCCGCGACCGCCTGGAGGTCACGGCTGTCGCCGCATTCGGATCGGAGCGCCTCGGCCTCCACGATCGCGCGAGGGATAGGCGATGGGCCATGCACGAGTGCGCTGCCGAGCGCCATCACGCCGTGCTTCGGAGGCCATCCGGCAGCCCGGGCATACAGGAGCGCGCGCCGTGCCGCGTTGGCCACCGCTTCCATCCGCTCGTCGTAGAGGTACGCCGACGTGAGGAGTTGCCACGCGCGCTGGAGGCCTCGATTGTCCTGCGCCGCGTCAAGCACGGGAAGCAGCTCAGTCACGAGATCGCGAAACGTCGCAAGACGGTCCACAGTGCGCATCGCAGCCGCATCCCAGGCCAGCTCGATCCGAGCGCGTGCCGCCTGCGCTTTGTCGCCAATTTCGTGTGCAACCTGGAGCGCTTCGCCGAGCGCGAGTCGGCTGCCGGGCATGTCGCCCGCGGTGCGCAACCAGGGACCGAGCTCGAGTAGCAGCTCGGTGCGGAGCGTAGCGTCGGGCAGCAGGCCGGTCGCCCTCCGGAGCAGCGATGTCACTGTTGGATTCGACGACTTCGCCGCCCGGATACCCGCCCGTCCGAGACGCTCGCCCGCCTCCTCCGCGAGCTGCGGCAGCTCCGGATCGCCCGGCCGCATTTCCGACCGATAGCGGTACGCGTGCTCGAGGTGCCAACCGACCACTTCGTCCGGGCCGGGCCCGTCGCGGTCGAGCCAGGCGGCGGCGCGCTCGTGCAGCTTCGCGCGCGCGGCCTTCGGCAGAGACCCGTAGGCCACGTCGCGCAGCAGCACGTGGTGGAAGCGGTACGTGTCGTCGGGCCCCGGCGCGCGCTCCGGCCGGATGATGCCGCGGCGGGTCAGCTCCAGCAGACTCGCGTCGACCGGCGCCCCGTCGGCGGAGAGCGCGACCACGGCGCCGCGCGTGAACTCGCTTCCTGCCACGGCGGCACGCTGCAGCGTCTCGCGCGGTGCCGGGGCGAGCGCGTCGAGCCGGCTTGCGAGGAGGGCCTCGATCGTCGGCGGCACCTCGTCGAGCGCTGGATCGCCGCCCTCGTCGAGCACGAACGCGGCGAGTTGCTCGAGGTGGAGCGGGTTCCCCGCCGCGCGGTCGAGCACGCGTGCGCTTGCGCGAGCGTCGAGCCCGTCACCGGCGACGCCGGCGAGTAGCGCCCGCGCGTCGTCTGAAGCGAGCGGCGCGAGGCGGAGCACAGACATCCCGGGCAGACCGCCCGCCCAGGCCGGGCGCTCGTCCAGCAGCTCCGGTCGCGCGGGACAGAGGAGGAGCACCGGCTGCGCGACGCGCTCGACGAGGTACTCGACGAGATCGAGTAGCGCCGGCTCGGCCCAGTGCACGTCCTCGAGGACCACGACGAGCGGGTCGTCGCCGGCGAGCGACTCCAGGAGGACACGCACGGCCCAGAGCACCTCTCCACGGGGGACTGCGGTGCCGGGGCTCGCAAGGGCCGCGAGTTGGCGCGCGGCGAGGGCGCCGTCCTCGCCGGCCGGGAGCAGCCCGGCCAGGGCCTCTTCCGTGACGTCGCCACCGGCTCGACTCAGCAGGTCGAGCACCGGCCGGTAGGTCGCTCCCTCCCCGTAAGGGACGCAGCGACCCTCGAGCACGCGCCCGCGCATCAGCGTGCGCGCGAGCTCGGCGGCGAGCCGCGTCTTGCCGATGCCCGGCTCGCCGAGCACCGTCACGGCCACACAGCGCTGCTCGGCCGTCGCCTGCGCGAGCGCATCGCGCAGCGTGCCGAGCTCCTCCTCCCGGCCCTGGAGCGGAGCGTCGAGTCGCTGGGCGCGGCCGTGGGCTCCTCTCACCGCAGCGAGCGGGCGGGCCTCGAGCGCACGGGTTCCGACCGTGACCGCCGCGCCGGCGTCGACGGCGTCGCGGATCAGGGCCAGCGTCGCCTCTGCCGCGAGGATGCCGCCGGGCGCCGCGGCGTCGCGCAGCGCGGCTGCGACGGCGACGACGTCGCCCACGACAGGAGCGTCGCCCTCCGCGACGAGTGCCTCACCGGTGGCGAGACCGATCCGGACCGCCTCCCCTTCTCCGGTCAGCGCCTCCCGCAGCTCCACCGCCGCGCGTGCCGCCCGCAGCGCGTCGTCCTCGTGTACGGCCGGAACGCCGAACACAGCAACCGCCTCGGAGCCGAGAAAGCGGTCGAGCGTGCCACCGTAACGTGCCACGGACGTGCGGACGGCGTCGAGGAAACGGTCGACGATCCCGCGCAGCGCCTCCGGATCGAGACCGCCGACGCCGTCGAGTGTCGCGGCCAGCACCGTCACTGTCTTCAGCTGCGCCGGTGCGGCCGTAGGCTCCGCCGCGCGGATGTCCGCACGAGCCAGCAGCGATGGGTCCTGCCGCAGTACCCGCCGCTCGAGCTCGGCCAGAGCGGGGGAGGGGTCGATGCCGAGCCCGTCCACGAGCGCCCGGCGTGCGTCCTGGTAGGCCTCGAGCGCCTCCGCCTGGCGGCCCGCGCGGTAGAGGGCGACCAACAGCTGCCCGCGCAGCCGCTCCCGCAGAGGGTTGGCGGTGACGTGCGCCTCGATCTCGGCCACGAGGTCGGCGCCGCGGCCAAGCTGGAGGTCCGCGTCGAGCCGGTCCTCCGTGGCCGCCAGCCGCAGGTCGTCGAGGCGCGACGCCTCGCCGCGCGCGAACGGCTCGTCGGCGAGGTCGGCCAGGGCCGGGCCGCGCCAGAGCGCGAGCGCGGCGGCGAGTGTCTCGGCTCGCTCGGGCGCCTCCTGGGTGGCGGCCTCCTGCACCGCCTGCTCGAACCGGCGTGCGTCGACCGCCTCCGGCTCGACCTCGAGCACGTAGCCGGGCGGGCGCGTTCGCACCACGTCGTGACCGAGCGCCTTGCGAAGCTCCGAGATCGCGTTCTGCAGCGACCCGGTCGCGGTACGGGGCGGCGTCTCGCCCCAGATCGCCTCCACCAGCTGATCGGTGGAGACGACGACGCCCGACCGCAGCAGGAGCGCAGCCAGCAGCACCCGCTCGCGGCGGCGCGGTAACGAGACGACCCCCTCCTCGGTGCGGACCTCGAGCGGGCCGAGGATCCTGAGCTCCACGGGGCGGTTGTAACAGGCGCCGCGTCTGGATTCCACCCGCGTGAGCCGCCGGTGAGGCGCGTGTGAGAGGCACAGACGACGCTGTGCTCGTCCATCTCACACAAGGAGGCAACCATGCCGCAGACCAGCGCTCTCGCGGTCGAAGGCGACCCCCACACGGCCGCGGAAGGCATCGTCGTCACGCAACGGCTCGTGGCGACCGGGCAGGGCCCTGCAAGCGGCACGTTCAGCGCCGTCGGCGCGCTCGCCGGCTCGGGCACCGTCGTCGCCGGCACGTGGGCGTCCCTTGCACGCCCGAGCGAGGGTGTGGCGACCCTGATCGAGGGGACACAGCGGCTCGTCACCGCCGCAGGCGAGATCACGATCTCGCTGCGGGCGAGTCTGCGCCCCGTTCCCGGAACCGGCATGCTCACCGGCGGCGGCACCTGGAACATCGCCGCCGCGAGCGGGGAGTACGACGGGGCCCGCGCCGCAGGCACGTTCACCGTGACCGCCACCGTCGACGCGGGGGGCACGACCACGCTGGATCTCGTGCTGAGCGGTCGTACGCCGAGGCTCACGCCGTCGCGTGAGCGCCCTGTGAGCGGCGCGTGAGAGCCGTCGCCGACACTCGCGGCCGAAGGACCAGTCCAGATGCAGCAAAGGAGGCTAGTGACATGAACACACGATTTCGTCGGCTCGGGTTCGCGGCTGCTCTGGCGGTCGCGGTCTCAGCGATCGCCGCTGGTGGCGCGTTGGCCGATCAGTCGTATACCGACGCCGGTGGCGACGCCGGGCCGGGCACGGACGTAACGGCGATCACGGTGCGGAACGACCAGGCGGGAGGGATCACGATCCAGGTCGGGTCGGCGAGCCCGGTCGTCGCCAACCACGCGATCGCGATCTTTCTCAACACCGACCGCAACGCCGCCACGGGCGGGCAGGGTGACGAATACTGGATGTACAGCGGTCCGCTTGTCGGCAGCCGATTCTTTACGTGGGTGGGCTCAGGCTTTGCCAGAACGAGCCCGGCGAGCTTCAGTGCCGCTGCGGTCGGCCCGAATGTAACCGAGTTCCGGCTCAACCGGGCCGATATCGGCAACGTCACCAGCTTCGACTTCTTCGTGCTCTCGATCTCGATCGACGAGGGCTCGGCAGGCTTCGAGGTCAAGGGCTGGGACGGCGCTCCGGAGATCGGCTACTTCAGCTACGAGCTCGCGTTCCCGCAGTGCTCGAACGCGAAGGACGACGACGGGGACGGCAAGATCGACTCGGCCGACCTGGGGTGCTCGAGCGCGACCGACGAGGACGAGTCCGACGATCCGGTCAACATCCGGCTCGGCAAGGCGAAGACGACTCCAGCGGTGCCGAAGGCCGGTCGGATTGCGGTTGTCTCTGCTGCGACGACGCGGGTGGAGACGGGTCAGCCGTTGGACGGTGGCACGGTCAAGTGCACGGCCAAGATCGTGGGTGGCAAGGCGCTCAAGGGCACGGGCGCGGTTGTGGCGGGCAGGGCGCAATGCAAGTTCAAGCTGCCCGCGGACGCGAAGAAGAAGACCGTGCGCGGCCAGATCGCGGTCACCTACGAGACCGCGACCGCCAAGACGCCGTTCACCTTCAAGACGGCGGCATAAACAGGAGCTGGGTCCCGGTGGCGACAGTGCTCGCCCCCGGGGCCTGCATAGACAAGGAGGGGAAAGATGAGAACCGGAATCCGTCGCCCGAGCCCCGCGCTGGTGGTGGCCATGGTGGCGCTGTTCGCGTCGCTTGGCGGGTACGCCACGGCGGCGACGATCGTCCCGCTCGCAAAGCGGGCGCTCACGGCCGACGTTGCGAAGAAGGCAACCCTGGCCGACACGGCGAAGAAGGCGCTCGTCGCCGACAACGCGAAGAAGCTCGGCGGCCTGACACTCGCACAGCTGGCGGCCGGAGCGGCGACGGCGGCCGAGGCGGCCGCGACCACCGCAGCCCAGGCTGCGGCCTCCCAGCCCGGTCCGGCGAGCACGGCCGCGGGGCTGGTCATTGCCAAGTCGAAGCCATGGGGGCAGATCCCGGGCGACTCGTTCCGCGAGCTCGGGACGTTCTCGTGTGATCCGGGCCAGAAGATCATGGGTGGCGGCATGTCGTCCGACGGTGCCGTGCTGCCGTTCGACTCCTACCCACTGAATGACACCACCTGGGCCTACTCGGCTCTGAACATCGGCGGCACCGCGAATGTGTCGCTGTGGATCACGTGTCTCAAGTAAGCCTCCACCCGCGCCCCGCCCGGCTACCTTCCCGCCGGGCGGGGACACCCGCGGCTCCATTGCGGGCCGCCGTCCTGGCGGCGGCATGCCTGCTTGCGGGTGCGGCGTACGGCACGGACGCTGGGTCGGGCGTTGGCGTGTCCGCCCCCGCCCCGGCGTCCGTGTTGGTGGCTGCGCCCGCCGCGTCCGACGGCCCGCGCTTCGGAGAGCCCGCGCTGGGCGCGTCACCGCTGCAGCTGCGGCTCGGCCGGCTCGCCGCCAGCTGGCGCGGCGGCCCCGTCACCGCGTCGACGGGCGAAACGGTCACCGTCTACATCTCGAACCGCTACACGCCGGAGCAGCACACGCCCGAGGGGTGGGCCGAGATGCTGGTCTCCTCCCCGCACGGCCCGGAGCTCGGCCTGCTCACGGCGTACGTTGCGCCACTCGACGAGGTGGCCGAGATGTGCGGCCCGCAGGCGCTCGGCTGCTATGGCGGGCAGGAGCTCATCTCGATCGGCGACGCCTACGAGACGGTGACGCCGCAGGAGGTCGTCCGCCACGAGCTCGGCCACCACATCGCCTTCAACCGGCTCAACACGCCGTGGAGGGCGGTCGACTGGGGACCGAAGGCGTGGGCAACCGACCAGGACGTCTGCGCGCGGGCTGCGACCGGGCAGGTGTACCCCGGCGACGAGGGCGACCGCTACGTCTTGAATCCCGGCGAGGGGTGGGCGGAGGCATACCGCGTGTTCGCAGAGCAGCGGGCGGGTCTCGCCCCGGCCCCATGGCAGATCGTCGACCCGAGCTTCCAGCCAGACGCGGAAGCGCTCCTCGCGATCGAGCGTGACGTCGCGCAGCCGTGGACGGCGCCGACGACGGCCACGTACGCGAAGAAGCTCACCAAGTTGGGCCGCAAGGTGTGGTCGATCCCGATCACGGGACCGCTGGACGGCGACCTTGCGGTGACGATCTCCCTGCCGAAGGGCGGCTACCACGATGTCGTGCTGCTCGGCCCGGACGGTGTGACCGTGCTCGCGCGGGGACTCTGGGCGGGCACGACGGTGCAACGGATCACGACCACCGTCTGTGGCAAGCGCCCGCTGACACTGCGGATCACGAGACGCGGCTCGGTCGGTCGTGTCGCGGTGGTCGTCTCGACTCCCTGACCTGAGGCGGCGACATCAGGGAAAGCCCTTGAGTCGATTTCAAGGGTCTCCCCGATTGCGTGGAAGACTGGAGCAGGCGACACTTGCTCCCAGGAGGTGTCCTGCATGGCAACGAGTCTCAGCAGGGACGATCGGCCGGCCGTGAAGGTCGCCGCGGCGGGCTCGCCACAGCCGCGCGCGACGTTCCTTTATCGGCTGGCCGGGGTCGCGATCGGCGCGCCGCTCACGATGCTCTACCGACCGCTCGTCCGTGGCAGGTACCACGTTCCCCGAGGCGGTTTCATCCTCTGCGCCAACCAGCTGTCCAACATGGATACCGTCGCGCTCCCGATCTCGTTCCTCCCGCGCCCCCTCCGCGCGATGGGCAAGGCGGAGCTCTGGAACCCGGTACTAGGGCCGCTCCTCACCGCCCTCGGCGGCTTTCCCGTGCATCGCGGGCGGGTGGATACGCGCGCGATCGAGAGCGCCGTCGCCGCCGCCCGCGCAGGTCATGGGGTCCTCGTTTTCCCCGAGGGGACCCGCCGCGCGAAAGGTTCCCACAAGACGCAGGAGCCACCGAAGCCTCACGAGGGCCCGGCGCTCATCGCGCTGCTTGCCGGCGTCCCCATCCTGCCCGCGGGGATCCGTGGCACCGAGGCGCTCACACGCCTGCGACGGTGGCGAATCACCTACGGCGAGCCGATCGACACGACGGCGTTCGCAGCGCTCCCGCGCCGCGAGGCGCGCCGGGAACTGACGCGAGTGCTCTGGGAGCGGATCTCCGAGCTCGAAGGTCAACTCGACGCGGAGGCTCGATGATGCGGATCGCAATCGAGCCACGCCTCCGCCTCGACGTCGGTCTCGCTGACTTGGCGGCGGGTGCGGCGGCCTGCGCGCGTGCCGGTCAGCCCGACGCCGCCGAACGGCGTCTCCTCGCAGCATGGGGCTGCCAGAACGGCATTGCGTGCTTCTCGCTTCGCTCCGCGTTCGACCTGCTGCTCGGCGCGCTCGACCTGCGGCCCGGCGACGAGGTGGTCTTCTCCGCCGTCACACACCCGGACATGCCCCGCATCGCCCGTGCCCACGGCGTGGTTGTCATCCCCGCCGACCTCGACCCCGACACGCTGGCTCCGACCTCCGAGGCTCTCGACAGCGCGATCGGCCCTGCCACCCGGGTCGTCGTCGTCGCCCACCTGTTCGGGACACGCATCGATCTCGCGTCCCTCGCCCACAGGGCCCACGCTGTCGGCGCCCTCGTCGTCGAGGATTGCGCGCAGACGCTGCGCGGCCCTCACGACCACGGGGATCCGCTCGCCGATGTGTCGCTCTTCAGCTTCGGCGCGATCAAGACCGCGACGGCGCTCGGAGGAGCGCTCGTCCGCGTGCGCGACCCCGAGCTGAGGGCGGCGATGCGGCGCCGACAGGACGCGCTTCCTCGGCAGACGCGCGCTCATCAGCTCGCGAAGTTGGTCAGGTTCTCTGGTCTCGTCCTACTCGGCCACCCGCTCCCGTACGGGCTGCTCCTTCGCGGTGTCGCCGCCGCCGGCCGCGACCCGGACGCATTCGTGAACGGGCTCGTGAAGGCCTTCCCGCACGCGCACGGGCACGGTGGAGAAACGGAGGCGTCGGACAGGGCTCAGACGGCGGCGCTCCTCGACCGCATCCGCCGGCGCCCGTCGACGCCGCTCCTCGCGCTGATCCGCCGCCGCCTGCGTCGCTTCCCCGCGCGGCGCCTGGCACGACGGACGGAAGTGGGGGAGGCGATCGTGGCGAGCCTGTCGCCGACGCTCGCGCACCCGGGACGGCTGGCGCCGCTTCGCACCCACTGGGTGCTCCCGGTGGTGGCACCCGACCCCGACGCTGTCGTCGCGGCGATGCGCGAGCGCGGCTTCGACGCGGCGCGCGGCACGAGCAGCATCGCCGTGGTCGATCCCCCCGCCGGCCGCGAGAACGCCGAGCCGCGAACGGCTCGCGAGATGATGCAGCACATCGTCTTCGTGCCGGCACCGCCCGACCTCTCGTCGCGGCGGCTGGCGCAGCTCCTCGAGGCGCTTCACGCGGCCGCGCCGGCGCCGGCGTCGACCCAGGCGCTGTCGGCTCGCCAGGCCCTGGAGGTCACGCGGTGACTCGCACACCCCGTGCGGACGTCCTTGAGCGCCTCTCGACGGGATCGTACGACCTGCTCGTGGTCGGGGCCGGCATCGTCGGTGCCCGCGTGGCCTACGAGGCCGCGTGCCACGGGCTGCGAGTTGCGCTCGTCGACAAGGGTGACTTCGGGTCCGGCACGTCGAGTGCGTCGACGAAGCTGGTGCACGGCGGCCTCCGCTATCTCGCCACCGGGCAGCTACGACTCGTCCGGCAAGCCCAGCGCGAGCGCCTCCTGCTGGAGACCGTCGTCGCACCGGGCCTCGTACGACCCGTCCCGATGGTGCTGGCCGCGACGGCGGCGGGCACGGGCAGGGCGCTGCTCCCGGCGGCGATGGCGCTCTACCGGGGACTCGCCGGTGGCGGCCAGGATTCGGCGCGGCTGATCGACCCCGAGCATGCGCTGAGGTTGGTGCCGGCGCTGCAGCCCGAGGCGGTGACGTCGTGCGCGCTGGTGTGCGAAGGGCAGACGAACGACGGACGCCTCACACTCGCCACCGTCGGCGCGGCCGCCGCCGCCGGGGCGGACGTCGCCAACTACGTGCGGCTCGTCGCGCTGGAGCAGGCTCGGAGCAGCGTCCGCGGCGCTTTGCTCCAAGGGCTGCCCGGCGAGGGAACGATCGCCGTCCGCGCCCGATCCGTCGTCAACGCGACAGGCCCCTGGGTCGACGAGGTGCGGCGGCTCGAAGACCCGGCTGCGACGCCGGTCGTGCGGCTTAGCAAGGGCGTGAACGTGTTCCTGCGCTTCGACGACGACTGGTCGGGCGCGCTCGCGCTGTTCGACCGCACGCGGAGCGTCGTGGCGGTGCCGTGGCACGGCCTGCTTCTGGTCGGTGCGACCGACACGCCGTTCGACGACGACCCCGGCACGGTGGCGCCCGACCCCGAGGACATCGAGCAGCTGCTCGGCACGCTGCGGGGAGTGCTGCGCGAGGACGTGCTCCGACGAGACCAGGTGGTGGCCGCGACGGCCGGCCTGCGCGCGCTCGAGCGCGGGCGCGGCTCGACTGCATCGGCCGCGCGCGACCAGGTTCTCTCTGTCGGGCCGGCCGGCGTCGTCTCCGTCGCCGGCGGAAAGCTGACCACGCACCGGCTGATCGCGACCGCGACCCTCGCAGCGCTGCCTCCGGAGGTCCGCCCGAGGCGGTTGCTTCCGTCGGCTGCTCCCATCGCGCGGCCGTGGCACCCCGCTGCAGCCGGACGCGAGATCGACCCGGCGACGCTCGACTATCTCGTGTCGCTCTACGGCGGTGCTGCGGCCGAGCTGATCGGCGGCCTGAGCGGGCTCGAGCCGGTGGTACCTGACGGCCCCGACGTCCGGGCGCAGCTCGCGTACGCCCGCGACGCGGAGTGGGCGCAGAGCGTCGACGACATCGTGCGTCGCCGTACGACGCTCGAACTTCGCGGTCTCGCCACGCCGGAGCTTCGGCTGCGCATCGGCGAGGAGCTGGGGCTGCCGCAGTTCGTCGCTGTCGGCTCGGCCTCGTTCCGCGCGCTCTCGCCGTCCGCCGCCGACCGTCGCCTTGCTGTGGGTGCGGCGTAACGAGTTGCGGCGAGGCGGATTGACATCAGTCGGCGGTCTTGCAAGGGTCGAGCCGGAACCACTCTTCATCCGCGAACCAGAGGGGTGATGCAGTGATGGGTAGACGATTCCGCCGGCTGGGGTTGATTGCGGTCGTCGCGATGGCGGTGATGGCGATCGCGACCGGAGCGGCGTTGGCCGATCAGTCGTACTCGGATGCCGGCGGCGATGCCGGTCCCGGCACGGATGTGACGGGGATGACGGTGCGGAACGATCAGGCCGGCAACATCACGATTCAGGTTGCTGCGGCGAACCCGATCGTTGCCAACCATGCGATCGCGATCTTCCTCAACACCGACCGCAACGCCGCCACGGGCGGGCAGGGTGACGAGTTCTGGATGTACGGGGGCCCGCTGGTCGGTACAGGGTTCTTCACGTGGACGGGCTCGGGCTTTGCGGAGGCGAATCCGGCGAGCTTCGCTGTCGGCTCGCCCGCTGCGAACGTGACCGAGTTCCGGCTCAACCGGGCCGATATCGGCAATGTCTCGAGCTTCGACTTCTTCGTGCTATCGATCTCGATCGACGAGAGCTCGGCGGGCTTTGAGGTCAAGGGCTGGGATGGTGCGCCGGAGATCGGCTACTTCACGTACGAGCTCGTGTTCCCGCAGTGCTCGAACGGCAAGGACGACGACGGGGACGGCAAGATCGACACCGCCGATCTCGGCTGTTCGGGCGCGACTGACGAGGATGAGTCGGACGATCCGGTCAACATCCGGCTGGGGAAGGCGAAGACGACGCCTGCGCGGCCCAAGGCCGGGAAGACGGCGGTCGTCTCCGCGCCGACCACACGAGTCGAGACCGGTCAGCCGCTGGATGGCGGAACCGTCAAGTGCACGGCCAAGATCGTCGGCGGCGCCGCCCTCAAGGGCACCGGTGGGGTGGCGGCAGGCCGGGCCGTGTGCAAGTTCAAGATCCCGGCGACGGCGAAGAACAAGCAAGTGCGCGGCCAGATCGCGGTCACCTACGAGACCGCGACCGCCAAGACGCCGTTCACGTTTAGAACCGCCGCATAGGTCGCAAGCTGAGTGGGGCCTCCTGGCACACCCGCCCGGAGGCCCCCAACTCCAGCCTGGTGCTGGGATGAGCGGTGTGTGAGCCGGGCGTTAGCACCCGGGTGGACAGTATCGCTCGAGAACGCCTTCGAGAGGAGGGACAAAGGTGAGAACGAGGATGCGGCGGCCCAGCCCCGCCATGGTCGTGGCGATGGTGGCGCTCTTCTCGGCGCTCGGCGGGTACGCGACCGCCGCGACGGCTGTGCCGCTCGCCAAGCGGGCGCTGTTGGCCGACAATGCGAAGAAGGCTCTCGTCGCCGAGAACGCGAAGAAGCTCGGTGGGCAGTCGCCTGCCCAGCTTGTCCAGGCGGCGAGCGCGAAGGCCGAGAATGCAGCGACTGCAGCCGTGCAGGAGGCTGCGTTGGCGGCGGCGGCGCTGCCGGGCCCGGCTAGCACCATCGCCGGGCTGGTAACGATCAAGACCGTGTCCTGGTCGATCGCGCCGGGCGAGGACGCCGATGTCACGGTTCCCTGCGACGTGGGTCAGAAGGCGATCTCCGGTGGCTGGGAAGACCCGGCTGGGTGGGGTCACTCGTGGGACAGCCGGCCGGCGCCGGACGGAGCGGGCTGGAGGACCTGGATTACCGTCGGCTCCGGGGCGCCGGGCCAGCAGGTCGGGACCGTCTACGCGATCTGCGTGAAGTAGCTCGCACCGCCGGTGCGGTGGCAGGAGTGAGGCGCTCCCCCGGCGCCTCCTCCGCCGCCGCACTTCCCCGGCTGGCATTCCACGCGGATCAGGTAGCGTCAGATCGATGCACGACGTGCTCGTCGTCGGTGCCGGCTGCGCCGGCATGCGCGCTGCGATCGAGGCCCACGACAGCGGGGCCTGCGTCGCCGTCATCTCGAAGCTCCACCCCACGCGAAGCCACTCCGGCGCCGCCGAGGGCGGCATCAATGCAGCACTCGGCAACAGCGCGGAAGACTCGCCCGAGACGCACGCTTTCGACACCGTCAAGGGGTCGGACTACCTCGGCGACCAGGACGCGATCGAGATCCTCACGGCCGAGGCGCCGGGCGACATCTACCAGCTCGAGCACTGGGGCTGCGTTTTCTCGCGGAACGCGGAGGGCCGGCTCGCCCAGCGCCCGTTCGGCGCCGCCGGCTCGCCTCGCACGGTCTACGCAGCCGACATCACCGGCCATGTGCTCATCCAGGTGCTCTACGAGCAGCTGCAGAGGCGGATGGATGGCGGTCTCGAGGTGCTCGAGGAGTACTTCGCGTTCCGGCTCGTGATCGAGGACGGACGCTGTACCGGCGTCATCTGTTGGGACCTTCTGAACGGCGGCGTCAAGCTCGTCACGGGCAGAGCGGTGATCCTCGCCACGGGCGGCGTCGGCCGTCTCTACCGGGCGACCACCAACGCGTACGCGTGCACCGGCGACGGGATGGCAATGGCGCTGCGCGCCGGGGTGCCACTGAAGGACATCGAGTTCATGCAGTTCCACCCGACGACGATGTACCCGAGCGGCATCCTCATCACGGAGGGCTGCCGCGGCGAGGGCGGCTACCTGTTGAACAAGGACGGCGAGCGCTTCATGCAGCACTACGCGCCGAACGCCCTCGAGCTCGCCTCGCGCGACGTCGTCTCGCGCTCCGAGACGACCGAGATCGAGGCGGGACGCGGCATCAACGGCTCCGTGCTCCTCGATCTGCGGCACCTGGGCGCGGAGAAGATCCGCACCAAGCTCCCTGGGTCGCGCGAGCTGGCGATGACCTACGCCAGCGTCGACCCGATCTACGAGCCGATCCCGGTGCGCCCGGGCGCCCATTACCACATGGGTGGTGTCGAGACCGACAACTGGGGCGCCACCGGCGTCGAGGGTCTTTACGCGTCGGGCGAGGTGGCGTGCGTGTCCGTGCACGGCGCCAACCGGCTCGGCGGCAACTCGCTGATGGAGACGATCACCTTCGGCCGGCGTTCCGGGAAGGCGGCAGCCGAGTACGCGCAGGGCGCCCCCAGCCCGAACGGTCACGGCGAGGCGGCGCGCGCCGACGCGGAGACATGGGTGCGCTCGCTGCTCGACAACACCGAGGGCGAGCGGCCCTGGCAGATCCGCGACGAGCTGGGCCAGACGATGCTCGAGAACTTTGGCGTCTTCCGCTACGCGGACAAGATGGATCGCCAGCTCGGGGTTCTGACCGGGCTGCGCGAGCGCTACGAGCGCGGCATCGTGATCGAGGACAAGGGCGAGGTGTTCAACTCCGACCTCACCCAGGCGATCGAGCTCGGGTATCTGCTCGACATCGCCGACTGCATGCTGCAGGCGGGGATCGCCCGCCGGGAGAGCCGCGGCGCGCACTCGCGCCCCGGCGACTACCCCGACCGCGACGACGAGCAGTTCCTCAAGCACTCGATCTCCACCTGGTCCGATGAAGGGCCTGTGCTGTCGAACCGTGACGTACGCATGACGAAGTGGGAGCCGATGGAGCGCACGTACTGATGAACGTCGGGCTGAAGATCTGGCGCTACAACGCCTCCACGGGCGACCGCGCACTGCGTGAGTACGAGGTCGACGTCTCCGACGAGGCGACGCTCCTCGACACCCTCGACGCGGTCAAGGACCGCGTGGACGGCTCGCTGGCTTACCGCAAGAGCTGCCGCATGATGATCTGCGGCTCCTGTGGCATGCGGGTCGACGGCGGCGCCGTCCTCGCCTGCAAGGTGCGCATCGCCGACATCACCGCCGGCGGCCGCGTCCCCGTCGTCTCGGCCATGGGGAACCTCCCCATTGTGAAGGACCTCGTCGTCGACATGGACCCCTTCTGGGCCAAGATGCGCGCCGTCCAGCCGTACCTGACACCGCGCTACGACCAGGCCCTCGAGCGGGAGAATGTCGTCCCGCAACAGCAGATGGACGTCATCCACAAGGAGTCGCTCTGCATCAACTGCGGGTGCTGCGTGTCGGAGTGCAACTCGATGGAGTCCGATCCCGACTTCCTCGGGCCGGCGGCGCTCGCGAAGGGGTTCCGTTTCGTCGGCGACCCCCGTGAGGGGGCGGTGCCCGAGCGGCTCGACCGCTACTCGGCCGAGCATGGCCTCTGGGACTGCACGCGCTGCTACTTCTGCAACGAGCGCTGCCCGAAGGGCGTCGACCCGCGTGACGCGATCGCAAAGCTCGGCGCCGAGGCGATGCGGCACGGCATCGACTCGGACATGGCCGCGAAGCACGCGAAGTGGTTCGTCGTCTCGGCGAAGACGACCGGCTGGCTGCGCGAGACCGAGCTCGTGCCCAAGACGCAGGGCGTTGTGAAGGCGATCAAGGAGATCAAGTTTGCGATGTCGCTGCTGCCGAAAGGCAAGGTGCCGTCGCCGTTTCCGCCTCATGTTGCAGCCGAGGTGCACGAATCGCGCGAGCTCTACGACCTCGTCAAGCAGCAGGATCGAGGCGGTGCGCTCGGCATCGTGCAGGGCGAGAAGGCGTTGTCTCGCATCGAGCACGGGCACGACGGATCGGGCGGTGAGCGTCACCCGTACGGGGAAGGCTCGTTCGCGACGCCGTACCTACCCGGCCAGGGGCCGGAGGACGACCCCAACGTGGTAGCGCTGCTCGAGACCGCGCCGAGCGCACGCACGGCGGTGTCTGACACCGCTGCCGCGCCATTGCTACCAGCGGTGTCAGACACCGCCGACGGGAACGCAGGGACACCGGTGTCAGACACCAGCGGGGAGGACACGAAGGCATGACGATGCAGGTTGCGTACTACAAGGGGTGCCTGGCGTCGCTGTCGGCGAAGGAGCTCGACATCTCGACCCGGGCGCTGGCGCCGAAGCTCGGCTACGAGTTGCTGGAGCTCGAGTCGGTCACGTGCTGTGGCGCCGGAGACATCCACGAGGCGGAGCCCGACTACTATCTCCATCTGAACGCGCGCATCCTCGCGTACGCGCAGGACACCGGTGCGGACACCCTGATGACGGTGTGCAACGTGTGCACGCTCAACCTGCGACAGGCGAACCACCAGCTACAGATCGACGCTGCCCTGCGCGAGCGGGTCAACGACAACCTGGAGTCGGTCGGCGTCTCCCGTTACGAGGGCACGGTGGAGGTGAAGCACTTCCTCTGGCTCGTCGCGGGCGAGAGCTTCGAGACGCTGAAGCAGGTGGCCCACAAGGGCCTGAAGGGGCTGAAGATAGCCCCCTTCTACGGCTGCCAGATCCTGCGCCCCTCCAAGCTCCTCGGCTTCGAGGATCCCGACAACCCGGACTCGCTGGAGCGGATCATCGCCGCGTGCGGCGGCGTGGCGGTCGACTACCCGGCCAAGGTCAAGTGCTGCGGCTTCCCGATCATCCAGGCACGCGAGGACACGGCCCTCGCCGAGCTGATCCAGCCGATCGAGCAGGCGATGGAGGCCGGCGCGGACGCGATGGTGACCCCGTGCCCGCTGTGCCACCTCTCGCTCGACGCCTGGCAGTCGAAGCTGCGCAAGCAGACGGGCAAGGACTTCAAGATGCCGATCTTCCACCTCTCGCAGCTGATCGGCGTCGCCGCGGGCCTCGCCGACTCCGAGCTCAAGTTCCGCCGGCACGTCGTGTCGATGCAGCCGGTGCTCGACAAGCTGAGCGTCTGAGCGCGAATCGATGCATCGCGCCGATTCGCGCTAAGAAAGCGTCGTGCTCTGGCTCTTGCTCGGGTTAGCCGCGGTTGCGACAGCAGCCGCGGTCTGCGGCTGGCTCGAGGCCGGCTGGCTGCGGACGCGAATACTCGAAGTGCCGATCACGGGGCTGCCGCCGGCGCTGGACGGGCTCCGCATCGCGCATCTGTCGGACTTCCACCTAGGCCCGCCGTCCCGCGGGCGCCTCGCCACCGAGCGTGCTGTCGCCTGGGTCGCGAGTCGTGC
>Ga0247727_10006205_pt1 | contig 23644 bp, 24 predicted proteins | sample WisWelCaveWW1625_FD_202498 | JGI IMG/M metagenome (GOLD analysis project Ga0247727, IMG submission 202498) | Biofilm microbial communities from Wishing Well Cave, Virginia, United States - WW16-25 | ecosystem: Environmental > Aquatic > Deep subsurface > Groundwater > Cave microbial mat | place...
CGGTACGCCAGCTTATATGGCGCCCGAACAAGCCACCGGAGACCAGGTGGACGGCCGCGCTGACGTTTACGCGCTCGGCATCATCCTTTTTGAAATGCTCACCGGCAAACAACCGTACGAGGCCGATACGCCGATGGCGGTTGCCATTAAACATGTGACCGATCCTGTTCCCCGGATTCTCACCGTGAATCCAAACCTGCCTGCGGATACAGATCTCATCATCCTCAAGGCAATGGCAAAGAACCGGGATGAACGTTTTGCGACCGCGGTGGAAATGGTTGAAACGCTCAAGTTGCTGGTGGAGGAAAAAGACCCCAACAAGAAGAGCAAGACCCTGACCGCCCTCAGAACTTCTGTAAACAAACAGAATGCGGTTGCCAAAAAGAAACGCTCTCCTGTGCCTGCCATCCTCCTTCTGTTGATCGTCGCGGGAGTCGCGGCGGGTGGATTCTACGTCTATAATGGAAACAGTTTTGGGCTGAGTCCTGAAGCGCCGACCGAAACTGCTACGCAAACATCTGTACCTGCCACGCTCACATCCCAGCCGACGATTGAATCCACCACAACATCCGCTCCTGCAACCGAGACAGCTACACATCCGCCTGCAACAGAGACTGTCGCGGTTCCTCAAGTCCCGCTCGTCGGCGGTGCGGATATGGTGGCATTCACGCGCAATAATGATATCTGGATTATGAACGTGGACGGAAGCGAACTGCGTTCCGTGACCAATGACCGCGCCGAAAAGTTCAATGTGGAATGGCTCCCTGCTGGCGATACCATACTGTACATCTCCGGCAAGACCGTGAAAACCGTACATATCGAAGATCAGCGGGAAGAGATCGTCACGAGTTTTGCTTCGGCGGAATATTTCGATGCCTTCCGTGTATCGCCAGACGGAACGCAGATCGCCATCAGCCTCAACCGTGAACTGCATGTGGTTCCGTTCGACTTAAAGGCATTCCCCAGCAACCCAACCAAGGCAGACCTGCTCGCCATGAAAGGCTGTCTCTTCTATAACGACATCGGCGTCAAGGATATATTATGGTCTGATGACAGCCAAAAATTATCCGTCGAATTCGTCACTCCATCGGGAGCCAATGTGGCGGATACGATTCGCGTCCTGGACGTTCATTTATGTCAGAGTTCCGTCCCCATCCGGCAGGATGAATTTCCCGCCGCGCGCTTTAAATTCCCGCTTGATATTGTCAACTTCGATTGGGATGGGAACCTGCTCTTCACTCTCAACACCAACATCCGCAATGGCGGCTTCGGCGATCTCTTCTTTTATAATACATTTACACACAAAGCCGAAACGGTGGCACCGGTGGAAGGCAAATGCTGTTACCGCGATGCCGCGTTCAGCCCCGACGGAACCTATGTCATTTTTGCCTTCCAGGATATCAACCTCGGCATCACCAACCCAATCCTGTTGTATTACATCCCAACCGGTTCGCTCACCACCGAAGGCGCGCTCGAACCTGTCCCGTTGCCCGATGGTTTTTTCACCCAGCGCAACGACACACCTGTACCAGTCTTCCGCCCGTACCAGCCGTAATCACAAACTTTTTAGAATTTGCTTTACCAACGCGGGTCCGCGGTAGACCAGCCCCGTGTAGACCTGAACAAGACTCGCGCCTAACGCGAATCTTTTCTTTGCATCGTCGAGATTCATGATTCCCCCGACACTCACAATCGGGACTCTTCCATCCACGCGCTTCACCACCTGACGCAACACCGCCTCACTCCCAGCCGCAAGCGGACTCCCACTCAACCCGCCTGCCTCTCCCCTCAGCCTTGATCCTAACCCCTCGCGCGCCAACGTCGTATTCGTCGCGATGATTCCATCCATCTTTTTATCGAGAATGATCCCAATGGCATCATCCAATTCTTCATCATCTAAATCCGGTGAAATTTTCACAAGAATTGGAATGAGTCCCCCTCTCCCACTCGCGCTGAGCGGAGCGGCAGCGACACTTGCACCTGGCGCACACTTGCCCCGGGCGCAAGTGCCGGGGAGTGCAGGTGAGTCGAAGTGGGGAGAGGGGTTAGGGGTGAGGGAGAGATTTCGCCTCTCTCGAGCCACTGCTTCAAGCAACCCCTCAAGCATCCCGCGCCCTTGCAACCTTCGCAGCCCAACCGTATTCGGTGATGAAATATTTATTGTTAGATAATCTGCGAGTGGGGAAAAAACTTTTATCAATGCGATGTAGTCCCTCGCGGCTTCCTCGAGCGGAGTGTCTTTGTTTTTGCCCAAATTAATTCCAAGAATCATGTCATTGCGAGGAGCCGTTGGTCGAGCAGAGCGAGCGGTTTTCTCGCTCGGATCGAGACCACGGCGACGAAGCAATCCCCTGTTGAATGGAAGATTGCTTCGTCGCAATGATGTGGCTACATACTCCGCCCCACGCGACGGAAACCCCATCCGATTAATAACAGCCTCATCCTCCAAAAGGCGAAACACGCGCGGACGCTGATTCCCAGCCTGAGGCTCCGGCGTGACCGTTCCGATTTCGATATGACCGAAGCCGAGCGCGGAGAGTCCACGAATGGCAAGCGCGTCCTTGTCATATCCCGCGGCAAGACCGATTGGATTCTTGAAGGTTAATCCGAATGCCTGAACAGGTTTTGATTCTGTTTTATAAAGTTGCGTGAGCAACCAATTAGAAAATGGAATGTTCCCCGCAATGCGTAACAACTGAAGCGTAAGTTGATGAGAGGTTTCAGGGTCGAGGCGGAAGAGGAGATAGCGAAAGAATTTATACATGGCGCTCAAGCCGCCGTCCTCGGCGGCGTCCCTGCCGTCGGGAGCAAACAACGGATTTCCTTTGTGTTCCTTCGTGCGCCTCGTGGTTAAAAACGTTTTTGTCCGCTTTTATCCAGAAAATATTGAATCGCTTCCTCCTCAGGATGTGACACACCCATCAACGCGAACATTGCTGCCAATTCGCCGCGGTGATGCGTGTTGTGATTCGGCGGCTGGACCATCATCTGCCACAGAGGCAATGTAAACGTCTCGCCTTTTGGATTGGTGTAGGAAACATCGCGTATCAGAGATTGCTCGGTTTGCTCTGCGACGAAACCGCGCATGTTCTTCTCCACCTCCACCCAATACTCTTGAATGGATGCAATGGTTGGAAAATCCTTCGCATCGAGAAAGGTGCCTGTCTCGCCTTTCCAGCGTTGAGGCCACATCCGCTCCGAACTCATCATGTGCACCAACACCGCATGGACGCTGTCCCAGGAATGTCCCTGCATACGGAAGAGTTGTTCTTCGGTAAGGGTCTCAGCCACGGCAAGATAACGTTTGTTCGCCCAGTAGTTGTAATCGTACAATTCTTCAAGATATTGTTTGAGTTCCATATTCATCCCTTTCGTGGGGCGGGATGCCATCCCGCCTTACGATTGTTTCTTTCCTTTCTTCAGCATCTCGATCGTTTTCTCAATCCGCCTTTGCCGCGTCTCTTCCTTTTTCGCTTCGTTGATCCACATCACGTATTCCCGCTGATGGGTGTAGGAAAGTTTATCGAAGAAGGTTTTGGCATTCTTATCCTTCTTCAATTCCTTCATCAAATCTTTGGGAATCTCAATCACGCGCGGCTCGGTATCCAACTCCACAGTAATTTTCACTTCGTCTCCAAAGGTCTTGCCAATCTTCTCGCGAATCTCCTTGAGAATAATAAGCAAATGATGCTCCGTTCCCATCCTCGTCAAGATGCCGCGATACGGGACTCCCTCAAACGTAGCTTTGACCTTGGGACGCTTCTCTCCAAAAGCATCTTCCACATCGAACGGCACTTCCACGAACGCGCCGCCTCCGCCTGCGTTTTGGATGGTGGCTTTGAAGGTGTGTTTTTTGGTCATGGTGACTCCTTCTGTTCCAGTCATTCTAACATGGGGCAATGAGTGTATAATTTAGTCATGCCCACCGTAAAGCGCGACGACCTGGTAAAAGTCCTGAAATCAAAACGCACCGCCTATAAGCGGTATGGCGTTAAATCACTGGCTTTGTTCGGATCTGCGACGCGGGATCGTCTGCGCAGAACCAGTGACGTGGATATTCTCGTCCAATTCAGCAAACCTACCTGGGCAAATTACATCGGGTTGAAATTCTACCTTGAGGATTTGCTGGGGCGTGAAGTGGATTTGGTCACGCCCAAAGGCTTGAAATCCGCTGTGCGTTCCTCGGTGGAGAGGGATTTGCTGAATGTCATCTCGTAGCCCAAATGGCGGAACGAGCGAAATCAATGTAACTGATTAGAGATGCAAATGAAAATCTCTACGCATACGCATCCACGCTATGTTGTTTGGCTTAAATATTTTCTTTTTCTTTCCACAATTATGTTGCTGCTTGGCTTAACATATATTGATTTTGTAAAATACCCTCATTCAGGATTAGTTGTCTCTAAGGTTTTGGATATACTTTTTCTCATTCTACTTTGGTCAATTTCTATGTTGATTTCAGCATATTTTTTTGGTCAGAACATTACTGTTACTGATGAGGGGCTTTTGATTGAATTTCTTTGGAAAGATTTATTTGTCCCTTGGGACAAAATTATGGCTATCAAACCAGCTTATGGTTTTTGGAGGAACTCTCAGAACCCAAAAATATACATTGTGCTGACAGATGCTCTTACACCATTTCATCGTTTCTTTGGTGTGATATATAGTCGTTCTGTAAAGCCAGCGTTTGTGATTTCTTCGACAATAAGTGAGTATGAATCTCTTGTTGAAACCATCAAAAAGCACACGAAGAAAAACTAAACACTGCGGTTCGTAATGGAAAATTCCGTTCCTTCGGGCACGATATCACTGATTTACACGAAATAAGCCGATCCTCTTGGAGTGGATCGGCTTATTGTTTAGTCCACTTCTGTCAATTAATAATTCGTCACGCGGTCAATCATGCCGCGTTCGCGGGCGATATGGTCACACCAGCGGAAGATGGACACGGAAAGCACGCCGAAGAGGGCTGTGAGTCCGACCAAGATGCCAAGCAGTTCGCCATTGGAAAATCTTGCGAGCGTAGGAAAGGCTTGCGCGACCTCGCCGATCAGCGAACGGCGCATGAGTTCGAGCCAGTACGTGATGGGCATGGCATACCCGACGGGGCGAAGCCACGCGGGCAGGATTTCAGGCACGAATGGAGCATATGCGTTTGCATCAATTCAACGATGTTATTACGTGATCTCTCCATCAAGTTGCTTTCAATATCATGTGGTCTCAAGTAAAATTAGCCCTATGGTTCAATCAACACCTCACACAGGAAATATGTTTTGTAGTTATTGTGTATGGTTGCCTTCGCCGCGCGGCGAATCAAGTTCGTTTAATAGAAAAGGTGGTATATGAGTATACGAAAAATAGGGCAGGGCTTAATCGTCTTTGGAACGTTGGGAATAATAGTATCTTTACTGGTTGATTTTCTTCCCGGAGCGAAAGCGGGTATTCAGCCTGTGCAAATATTAGGCATTGAGATCGCGATGGCTGTTATATTGACCGGCTTTTGGGCATTGCTTGCAGAAACAACTAAAAAAATATATATTGGAAAAAGGATGCATGATCTATTTGATCAAATACTCAATCTGCCGGTCTTAGTCTGGGTATTGGCCGGTTTCCTGATCACCTATACTTTATTTTTTATAGCACCCGTGTTTTTGAATTCAACTAACAGAATGCATTACCTCACAAAGTATCTGGTAGATCTATACCCGATTGGCAACGACATGATCTTGGTTATTGACCTGGCGAAAGGCTGGTTTCTCGAGGGGGAGTCTCCATATCCTACCCAACTTTATCCGCCATTGACCTATATTCTCTTTGCCCCATTTTTACTTATTGGCAATTACACAACACTGTTCAGGTTTTTTACTTTCGGTACTCTCGTTAGCTATATCTTCTTAACGTTCTTGCTTCCGGCAAAAATCATCGGGAAGGATAAGTTATCAATTGTTGGGTTGTTTTTTACTACCGGGTTGGTTTCTTATGGGCTCCAATTTGAACTGGAAAGGGGGCAGTACAATGTTTTTACATTCCTGCTTTGTATGCTTTCGATATATATATTTCATTACCATCCCAGATATCGCATCTTCGCCTACTTATTGTTTTCCCTTTCGGTTCAGTTGAAACTTTACCCCGCCATATTTATTGTGATGCTGGTTGATGACTGGCGAAACTGGAAAAATGTTCTTCTCCGGTTTATAGGCATTGGAACATTTAATTTTATCCTGCTATTTGCAATGGGATATGAAATATTCCAGGGTTTCATCCGTTCGGTTTTCACACAATTGATCACCCCCAGCTGGGTGTGGAATGAAAACCATTCCATAAAATCATTTGTTGTCACCCTGACAGAGGATGGGTTCAAAATGGTTGAACCAAACACTCTGGCTTTAATGAAGCAGAATGATACGCTCATTGTAAATGTATTATTTTTAGTAGTATTGGCTTGTTTTATCTCGGGGGTTTGGATCTTTTACCTGAGAAGAGAAAAGGGTATTGATACTTATCTGTTACTTGCCTGTACGATTGGAGCATTAACGATTCCTATTAGCATCGACTACACCCTTTCGATACTCGCGGCGCCCATGGCGCTATTTCTAAGCGGTCTCGCGGAGATGAGGAGTTCCCGGAACAGGTTTATTTCAATATTGCTGACCATTAGCCTGTCCTTTGCGTATTCTTCAATGCTTATACCGTATAAATACAAACCTTATTTCATGAACAATTCTTTCCCTCCATTGTTTATCATATTAATCATTACCACGCTCTTGAACTTTATGAGATATCAAAACCTTGATGATGGAATCGTCGATTAGGATATTGAAAGTCTTGGGTACTAATAATTCGACACGCGATCAATCATGCCGCGTTCGCGGGCGATATGGTCGCACCAGCGGAAAGTGAGTATAGAAATAACAGCGAAAATGATCGTCAGCCCGGTCAGGATACCAAGCAGTTCGCTGTTGCTGAATCTTGCGAGAGTGGGAAAGGCTTGCGCGACTTCGCCAATGAGAGAACGGCGCATGAGTTCGAGCCAGTACGTGATGGGCATGGCATAGCCGACGGGACGAATCCAGGCGGGCAAAACCTCAAGCGGAAAGATCGCGCCGCTGAAAAGATAGAGCGCGCCCGCCACCGCTTCGCCCACGAAGAAGTTGTGTTGAGCCATCATGAGTGTGATGCTGGCAAGGATGAGTCCCATCATGCCGAGCATGGTGATCCCGAGGACGAGGGATATGATGAACAACCCCCAATTGACTTCGGCAAGGTCAAGCGGCAGATTCAAGAACAACGCGCCCGCACTGATGGTGACGATGACCGCCACTGTGCCAATGAGGAAACGCGATACACCGCGCCCGAGCCAGTAGAAGGGAATGCTGATGGGCGCGATGTACATGTATTTGAGGGTCTTGTAATGTTCGCGGTCTTCAATCACCGCCCATGAGACGCCCGTCATTACCGAACCCACGTAGATGTAGAACGCGTTGCCAAGATAAATATAGGGGAAGAGGGGCGAGTCGAAATTGCCATGTGTAATAATGCTATACATCACCACGAGAATGCCTGCTGTCGCCAATGGTTTGATGATGACGTAGATCGCAAACAGGAACGGGTCTGTCCAGTTTGATTCGACCTGCCAGCCCAGCCAGGTCGCCATTGTGAATGAACGGGTTGTTTCAGAACGGTTCATATGTTCTCCTTATGTTATGTCATTGCGAGGGTGGTTGAGTAGGCGGCGTTCGTCCGTCGTATCGAAACCACCCGAAACAATCTCAACTATACATATAAGCGCGAGATTGCCACGCTCCTTAGGTCTCGATACGCCCTTCGCAACGAACGCTCAGGGCTACTCGACCAGCAGTGCTCGCAATGACACTATCTGCGATTTTCCGTAATTCTTCCCTCGCGTATTGCGAGTTTTTCCATGTAATCGAGCAGGAACTTTGCGCCAATGAGGAACACAACGCATAATATGACCAATACTGTGATTTCAACATTCACATTCAGAAAACCGAGCGCCGCGCCCGAGGGAAAGATCAATTGTCTCATGGCGTCCAGCCCCAGGGTGAGTGGAATGAAAGATGCCGCCGCGGCGACCCAGAAGTTGAACGATTTGATCGGGAAGTAAAATCCCGAAACGAGATAGACCGGTTCCTGCGCGAGGTTCGAGAGGTGCCATGCTTCGCGGCTGAGAAGCAGAAAGAGTGACGCGCTCATCATGCCCATGCCGTACAGCGCGGTCATCGCCAGAAAAAATACAGCGAACAATTGTGTGAAACTCGTCACGGTAAATTGCACCTGGAACATCAATGTGCCAAGCACAATGATCGCCAGCGCGCGTATTGTCGTCGCCACCATCCCGCCCATTGCCATGCCGAGCAACACCGCCATCATGGAATTCGGCGCCATGATGTACAGCGCGAGATTACCTGTTTCCTTTTCCCAATACAACTGGCTGGACATGCTCCACAACACGTTCATCCAGAACGCGGTCATTGCGCCGCCCACCACTACAAAGCCCACATATTCTTCAGGCGCGCCGATGGCGCGATAGACATACACATACGCCGAGACCGCCAGCATAGGCATGAAGATCTCAAAAAAGATCCACGACTTCTCGCGTTGTTGCCCGATGATGCGCGGGTACGAACGTGCCAGGATGGTTTTTATGAACAGTCTCCAGCCCGTTACTTTTTCTGAGGCAGAATAAACCAGCCGCTCATTTGCTTTCATTGGGCGCCTCCTCTTTTTCCACATCTTCCATTCGTTGCCCGACCCGTTCCATAAAGACGTCCTCCAGTGTGGGTTCACGTTTGGTAAACCGCATAACCTTGATATTTTTCTGGGTCAGGATATTGATGACTGTTGCCAATGCGGATTCGTCCACGAGGACCAATTCCAGTTTCGCGCCACCATCCGTCTCTGTCAACGCGGCTTTCTTGACCTCAGCCTGCTCTGCCAGCATTTTATCGGTCAACCCGTTAAGCGGACTCGTCTCGATCTCGAAGATCGCATCGCGTTGCAGGTCGCGCTTCAAATTGGCGGGCGTGTCACAGGCGAGCACGCGCCCTTTGTTGATGATCGCGACTCGGTCACACAGTTCCTCGGCTTCCACCATGTAGTGGGTGGTCAACAACAAAGTACGATTCTTGTCTGCATCCAGCCAGCCGCGGATCAACTTACGCACGTCGCGTGACGCGCCCACATCCAATCCCAGAGTCGGCTCATCGAGGAAGAGCACTTCGGGGTTAGTGAGAAAGCCGCGCACAATGTTCATTTTCTGGCGCAAGCCTGTCGAAAGATCGGATGATTTTGTGTGGATACGATCTTCCAGCCCGACCATGGTGAGCAGTTCGACGATGCGTTGATTGGCTTCCTTAGACGGCATCCCATAAAATTGCGAGAACATCCACAGGTTTTCGCGCACGGTCAGCAAGCCATAACCCGATGACTCTCCGCCAGAGACCATGTTGATGCGCGGTCGGACCAAGTTCGGGGCTTGGATCACGTCATGTTCAGCAACACGCGCCCAGCCTGAAGTCGGCGCGAGAAGCGTGGTGAGGATCTTGATTAAGGTCGTTTTGCCCGCGCCGTTTGGTCCAAGGAGTCCGAACAGTTCGCCTCGTTCCACGGTCAAGTTGACATCCTGCAAGGCGATCAACTCTTTGCGTATCTGGCTTTCCTTTTTGTTGCCGCGAATTTTGTAGATGCGGCCCAGGTCTTTTGTCTCAATCGCGTAATTGGACATTTTCTCCTCGATCACTTTGTGCAACTTGGAATATATGTTCTATTATATCGCACTTTTCGTAGGGGCTGGGTCTCCCCGCCCAAGGTGCCGCCTTGCCAAAAAGTTGTCGGACAATCGTAGGGTTATCGTAGGTTTGGCGTCAAGTACGATTGAGTCGCCTATGATAAATTTGGACGAGTAAGGTGATTTCTCTTCTCCTCCTTTCGTAGGGAACCGCGGTCGGCGTCCGCGGTTCTCGCACTTTAAAGGGCTGGCTTTGCAATAACTGACGTTATAATAACCCCGCCACTTCAATTTGAGAGGATATCATGAGCGTTCAAATCACCATCATCGGTCTGGGTCAGGTGGGAACTTCGATAGGGCTGGCTCTCGCTGGCCAAAAAAACATCAAACGCATTGGGCACGATAAAAATTTTGAGGCCGCCCGCGCCGCGCAAAAGGCGGGTGCGGTGGATGCGATCAAAGCCAACCTCCCTTCATCCGTCAGCGACGCCAATGTCGTTATCCTGAGTCTTCCATTGAGCGAGATTCGGGACACTTTGGGATACATCGCGCAGGACTTGCAGGAGGGGACGGTGATCTTCGACACGGCTCCTGCCAAAGCGACGGTTGCCGCGTGGATCAATGAGCTTATCCCTCAGGGACGATATTACGTTGGGCTTTCCCCCGCCGCGGGAGCGGAGCACTTGCATGGCATAGACCTGGGTGTGGATGCCGCCCGCGCCGACTTCTTCAAAAATGGACTCTTTCTCGTCAACGCACCATCCGGCACGCCCGGTGAAGCCGTGACCCTTGCAACGGATCTGGTTGCATTGCTCGGCGCGCACGTGATGTTCACAGACTCCGTCGAAGCCGATGGTTTGCTTGCCTCCACACATTTGTTGCCGCAACTGGCAGGCGCGGCGTTGCTCGATGCCACGGTGACTCAACCCGGCTGGACGGAAGCGCGCAAGGTTGCGGCGCGTCCGTATGCCACGGTCACTGCCGCGCTGGCATACCACGATGAAGCAAAATCATTGGGTGAAGCCGCGTTGGCAAATCGCGAAAATACAGTCCGGGTGCTGGATGAGTACATCTCCTCCCTGCAAAACTTGCGCACTCAAATTGCAGAGGGCGATGATAAGTCTGTTGCCAAATTTATTGCGGATGCCGTGAAAGCCCGCGACCTCTGGCTCCATGAACGCACCAAAGCAGACTGGCATTCCGTTGAACAAGGCAAGTCGGATGGCCAATCCTTCGGCGATAAAATGAGCCAGCTGTTCCTCGGCTCCATTATGCAGCGCGTGAAAAAGCGCAAGTAGGGGAGAGGTCTTCTCGCCCACTCGAGGTCACATCACCTAATTTTTTTCTTCGCAATCAAATGCCCTGTTTTTGCTACATCGTTGAATGTGCGGATGGCACCTATTACACAGGCTGGACCACCGACCCCAAGCGCCGCCTCAAAACGCACAACAAAGGGTTAGGCGCGAAGTATACGAGCATGCGCCTGCCTGTAAAACTTGTCTATGTGGAGGAACAGCCGGATCGAAAGACGGCGATGAAGCGGGAGATTGCAATCAAGAAAATGCGGAGGGATGGGAAAAAGAAGTTGATACAAGGGAAAAGGTATACAGGGAAACAGGTAGACAAGTAAACACGTTTGAGAGAATCAATATAACCTGTTTACTTTACTCCGTAAACAACGGCAGATGCCCGAGCGAAATAATGTGCATCCATTGCGCGCGGTCGCCTTCGGTGAAGATCGCCGCCTCCGCCACAACGGTTGAACCGGCCTTATCGAGGATCATCCTCATCCCCTGAAGCGTTGACCCTGTGCTGATCACGTCATCCACAATGACGACCTTCCTGTCCTTCATCAATTCGCGGTCCTTCTCATCGAGGATCAATGTCTGCGGCTGACCGGTCGTAATGGATAACGTCTCTGCCTTGAGCGCGTCACCCATGTAAAGTTTGAATGCCTTGCGTAACACTACATAGGGCTTCTTCATTTCAGCAGATAAAGCATACGCCAGTGGAATGGACTTCGCCTCCGCTGTCACCAGAACATCAAACTCAACATCTTTGAGTTTCTTTGCCAACTCTTTGGCGCATGCCTGCACTAATTCCGTATCCCCAAGAATATTGAGAATCGCGATCTTCAAACCCGGCTTGATCTCGAACAGGGGCAGTTCGCGCTTGAGTCCTGCGATTTTAACTGCATAGGTTTCGTGCTTGGACATAGATCTCTCCTCACTTAAATTTCTCGCCGTAGTTTATCACGATTCATTTATAATGCTCATCACTCAATCAGTCTCGAATCCGCCGCGCTGGCGGTTTGTCTCGCCCTGCAGCTCACCGTGTCGAAGTGTCCAGTCTCCATTTCTCGCTCCCCAATTGCTAATTACTACTTACCCAAATGCTTCCCGACCTCCGCCTCAACGACCGCCTCAAACTCCGCAAGCAACATCCTTGCGGTTCTTACGAATGGACGGTGACGCGTCTCGGCGCGGATATCGGGCTTGAATGTAAACGCTGTGGGCGGCGCGTCATGCTCACGCGGCGCGAACTTGCAAAGCGGCTCAAAACCAATTTAACAAAACATGAAAACAATGAAAAAAGCGACACTTAGAATCCCTCACATCGTTTTTTATTTTTCAGACACAGGCGGCGGGCATCGTTCCGCGGCGGAAGCCATCATCGAAGCTGTCCACTTGGAATACAAAAATAAAGTGACAACCGAAATGGTGGACTTCTTCAAGGATTACGCGCCGCCTCCATTTAATCGCGTTGGGGAAATGTATCCGTACATGGTCAAGGCGCCGCGTTTGTGGAGCGCGAGTTTCCACGCCACCGACGGACGCGCCCGCGCGCGCATGATTACCGCAACCACCTGGCCCCTTGCGCGTCACGGAGCGAAAACACTTGTCCGTAGTCATCCGGCAGATCTCATCGTCACCGTCCATCCGTTTGCAAATTCATTTGCATTGCGCGCCCTAGGGAACAATCGCCCGCCCTTCATCAACGTCGTCACAGACATGGTCACCACACACGCGCTGTGGTTCGATAAACGCGCCGACCTCATTCTTGTCCCAACCAAGCAGGCGCGCGAAAGCGCCATTGAAAACAACATGCCTCCTGAAAAAGTTCGCGTGGTTGGGCTTCCCGTCGCGGATAAATATTGCAAACCGCTCGGAAGAAAAAGCGCTCTGCGAAAAAAACTGGGCTGGACTCTCGACAAGCCAGTCGTCCTCATGGTGGGAGGCGGAGAGGGGATGGGTCCACTCGCAAGGATGGCGCGCGAAATAGACGCCTCAGGCTTGGATGTGAGCCTGGTCATCGTGTGCGGGCGGAATCAGCGCCTGAAAGCGACGCTGGAATCAGAGAAATGGGAGAACCCCACATTTATTTACGGTTTCACCCGCGACATGCCAGATCTTATGCGCGCCGCAGATTTCATTGTCACCAAAGCGGGTCCCGGCACAATTGCTGAAGCGCTCAATGCAGAACTGCCGATCATCCTATATTCAAAACTTCCCGGGCAGGAAGATGGCAATGTCACCTTTGTGGAAGAGGAAGGCGCGGGAGTATGGGCGCCGAAACCGCAGGACGTCGTCCGCGCGCTCACACGTTGGATCTCGCGCCCCGCGGAAAGAAAACAAGCGATCGAAAATTGCCGCCGTGCCGGCAGACCCGAAGCCGCGCGCACCATTGCCCGCACGATTGGGAAAATGTTGGGGATAAAAAGTAATCACGTATACAAGTAGACAAGTACATACGTGTTTACCTGTCTACCTGTTTCCATGTCTACCTCCTCACGGTATAATCCCCTCGATGCCTGCTCTCGATTCGCACACAATAGAAATAAGAAGCCATAGTCCCGATCAAACGCGACTCGTTGGTATGCGTTTGGGTGGAGTATTGCAAACGGGTGATGTTATTTGTTTGCAGGGCGATCTCGGCGCAGGGAAGACAACTTTCGTGCAGGGCATCGCCCAGGGCTGGGGTTCACTGGATTCTGTTTCCAGCCCGACGTTTATTCTCGTCAACATGTACAGACGGGAAGATAAAAGTCAACTCTTTCACGTGGACGCTTTTCGCCTCGACTCCACGCTCGAAGCGGAAGAGCTGGACCTCGACTCGATGCTGGCTGATGGCGCGCTCATCATCGAATGGCCCGAGCGCATGAACGGACTCGTTCCTAATCAAAGATTATGGGTGAAGCTCGATCATATTGATAAAGAACAACGTGAGATGAAATTCAAAGCCAGCGGAAAAAGATATAATGATTTGCTTGAAGTCGTCCGCAATGAAACATTTGGAGGCGGATGATGTTGCTGGCTGTGGATACATCTACTGCACAAGTTGGGCTTGCGATCTACGATGGGGCGCAGGTGATCGGCGAGTACGCGTGGCGAAGTAGTCAACGTCATACGGTTGAACTCGCTCCAGCGATCTCTGATCTCTTATCCCGTTGCGGGTTGACCATGGAAGACGTCACCGCGTTGGGCGTGGCATTGGGACCCGGCTCGTTCACGAGTTTGAGAGTCGGCTTGGCGTTGGTCAAAGGACTTGCGCTCTCACGGCACATTCCATTAATTGGAATCCCGACATTGGATATTCTTGCGAACGCGCAACCTGAGTCCAAACTTCCGCTGGCGGTTGTGATTCAAGCGGGGCGTGGCAGATTCGCCGTCGGCTGGTATAAAAGTTCTCGGAACGGGTGGCAGGCTCAGGGCGACGCGAGAGTCGTGACCCTCGAAGCGTTAAAAGATGAGGTGAAGAGTCCCTCTATAGTGTGTGGCGAGTTCACAGTGGAGGATCGTCAAAAAATAATTGAAAATGAAAATGTGCAATTGACTTCGCCCGCGCAATCAGTAAGACGCCCCGCAAAGCTGGCGGAGCTGGCGTGGGCGCGCTGGCAACGCGGCGAAACGGATGATGCGGCTTCGCTCGCGCCGATCTATTTGCATACCGCCGAGCCGATCCCAACATGAACATCAACATTCGTTTTATGACGCTCGAGGATATCGAACAGGTTGTCGCGATTGACCAGTCGTCGTTTAGTTTGCCTTGGCCCGAAAGGTCATTCCGCTTTGAAGTGACGGATAATCCGGCTTCGCGCGCGTGGGTCGCTGAATCGGACGGGAAAATTATCGGCATGATCGTCGCGTGGCTGTTTGTAGATGAAGTGCACATCGCGACGATTGCGACGCATCCGGATTATCGCCGGCAGGGAATCGCAAACAGGTTGTTGAATCACGCGCTGGAATCTGTGATGAGCGAAGGCGCGAAAAGTTCTTTTCTTGAAGTGCGCGCCAGTAACATTGCCGCACAGGAAATGTATCGCAAATTGGGTTTCGAAGAATCAGGGCGCAGGCCGCGTTATTATAAAGATAACGATGAAGATGCAATTTTGATGACGTTGGAAAGTTTGCGTGGATACAAGGAAACACGCGGCAGCGCACAGGTAGACAAGGCAGGGTAATATGATGAACCCCGAAGAGACTTTAGCTCAGATCGCGAAGGAAGTAACTGTTTGCACGAATTGCGCCCTCCATCACTCGCGCAAGAGGGCAGTGCCGGGCGAAGGACCGGCTCACGCCGAGATCATGTTCATCGGCGAGGGGCCGGGCTTTCACGAAAACGAGCAGGGGCGTCCGTTTGTGGGCGCGGCGGGAAAATTTTTAGATCAATTACTTGAGCAAGCTGGCGTCACGCGTGCAGATGTATGGATTGGCAATGTAGTAAAATGTCGTCCCCCTGAAAATCGCGATCCGTTGCCCGAAGAATTATCCGCGTGCAACGCGTATCTTGAACGACAGATCGAAGCGATCAAACCGAGCATCATCGTTACACTGGGCAGGTTTTCGATGAATAAATTTTTCCCCGGCGCGAAGATCAGCCAGGTGCACGGGCAGATGCAAAAGGTTGGGGACCGTTATGTGATCGCGATGTTCCATCCCGCCGCGGCGTTGCATCAAGCCGCGCTCAAGCCTGCGATATTGGCTGATTTTGCAAAATTGCCGGATTTATTGAAACAAGCGCGCGCTGGGTTGGGCAAATCTGCTCCCGCCCAAAAAGTTGAAGAGAAATCAGAGGACGACCCGAAGCAGTTGAGTATGTTCTAGTCCGTCATTGCGAGCCCGAGCCTCAAACGGCGAGTGGGCGAAGCAATCTCCAACATCGTGACGGAGATTGCTCACTTACACCTGGCGCACACCTGCCCTGGTACGGCTTAAGCCGCACGGTGCCAGGGAGTGCAGGTGTCGAGACCACGCCCGAAGCAATTTCAACTCACCTAAAAACTAATGGTTAAAGGTTAGAGGAGATATCATCCCCCTGCGGTATTGCTTCGTCAGCCCTTCGGGCTTCCTCACAATGACGGGTAAACAAGGAAAAGAATGTCCACCAAAGAATCATTGATCCAAAAATTAAAAGAAAAGAATGCTCGCGTTGCGATTCTGGGACTCGGCTACGTGGGACTGCCCTTGGCGGTTGTCTTCGCTGAGGCGGGATTCAACGTCACGGGCATCGATCTGGACTCACGGAAAGTTGATTCGCTAAAGACCGGCGTTTCCTACATCCCGGATGTGAAGACCGCGACGGTGGCGGCGTTGGTGAAGTCTGGTCGTCTCTCTGCAACAACTGATTTCTCCGTCTTAAAAGAAATGGACGCAATCAGCATCTGCGTGCCGACTCCGCTTCGTCAGACTGGCGACCCCGATATGTCGTTCATCATTTCCGCCACAGAAGAACTGGCGAAATACATGCACAAAGGAATGGTGGTTGTTCTGCAATCCACGACCTATCCCGGCACGACGCGCGAACTCCTTCTGCCGAAACTTGGCGTCGAACATGGATTCAAAGTCGGTGAAGATTGGTTTCTGGCATTTTCACCGGAGCGTGTTGACCCAGGACGCGAAGACTTCACAACGAAGAACACTCCCAAAGTCATGGGCGGCATCACGGAAGCGTGCGGAGAAGTGGCAGCCGCATGGTATGAACAGGCAATTGATGTTGTCCATCGTGTCAGTTCAGCTGAAGCCGCGGAGATGGCGAAACTGCTCGAAAATACCTTCCGCATGATTAACATCGGGCTGGTCAATGAACTCGCGATCATGTGTGAACGTCTCGGTGTGGATGTGTGGGAGGTCATTGATGCCGCGGCGACCAAGCCGTTTGGATTCATGAAATTTACGCCGGGTCCAGGCTTGGGTGGTCATTGCATCCCGGTTGACCCGTTGTATCTTTCGTGGAAGATGAAATCGTTCAATTACAACGCGCGCTTCATCGAGCTGGCATCCGAGATCAACACGAACATGCCGCGTTACGTGGTGGGGCGCGTGATGGAAGCCTTGAATGATCGCGGCAGGGCGTTGAAAGGATCGAAGGTGCTTGTGCTTGGCGTGGCATACAAACCTGACGTGGACGATGTGCGCGAATCGCCCGCGCTGGATGTGATCGGCTTGTTGCAAAAGAAGGGCGCGGATGTTCAATACCACGACCCGTATATTCCGCACATCCATCACGAAACCGATGACTGGCACATGGACAGTGTCACGGATATGATGAAGGCGGTGAACGAATCGGACGCAGTGGTGATCATCACCGACCACAAATTCTATGATTATGACGAGATCGTCAACTCCGCAAAGTTCGTGTTCGACAGCCGCAATGCGACGCGGAAGATCGCAAAAAACAATGGAAAGGTAGTCAGATTATAAAATGGCACATTATTTAGTCACCGGCGCGGCGGGATTCATCGCCGCACGCACAGCTGAACTTCTCCTCCATGATGGGCATACCGTCATCGGCATTGACAACATGAACGACGCGTATGACCCGCGCATGAAGGAATACCGCCTGAAAAGACTGCAGGCGTTGCCGGGATTCACCTTTCATCAACTGGATATTTCGAACAAGTCCGTTATTGATCAATTCAAGAACGAAAAATTCGATGCGGTGATCAACCTCGCGGCGCGCGCAGGTGTTCGATATAGCGTGGAAAACCCATGGGTCTTCGTCGAGACGAATATGATCGGCACGCTGAACATGCTGGAGTTATGCCGCCAGACCGGGACGAAGAAATTCATCATAGCATCCACTTCGAGCATCTACGGGGAAGACCCTCCATACCCGACGCCTGAATCCGCTTCGAGTAGTGAACCACTCCAGCCGTACGCGGCAAGCAAAAAGGGGGCAGAGGCGATGTGTTACGCGTATCACCATCTGTACGGGATTGACGTCAGCATCCTCCGCTATTTCACAGTCTACGGTCCCGCGGGCAGACCAGACCTTGCGCATCTCCGTTTTGTGCAATGGATCAGCGAAGGGAAACCTGTCCGCGTGAACGGGGATGGGGAGCAATCGCGCGGCTTTACATACATTGACGATATCGCGCGCGGCACGATCCTTGCACTGAAGCCGGTTGGTTTTGAAGTCATCAATATCGGCGGGCATGAGGTGATCACAATCAACAATCTGATCAAATTGATTGAAGAGGTCGTTGGCAAAAAGGCGATTGTGGAATACGGTGCGCCCAACCCGGCGGATATGTTCACGAACCATGCGGATGTGACCAAAGCAGGTGAACTGCTCGGCTGGGAAGCCCAGTTCAACATGCGCGCGGGCGTGGAGAAACTGGTGGAGTGGTACAACGCCGAGCGCGAGTGGGCGAAGGAAGTGTTGACGCCGTAATTTACATTGTAGGGGCGACCCGCCAGGGACTGACCTTCGAGTTAGTTCGCAAGACTCCTCTGCTTGTCATATCGTCGAATAGCATTGTCGGGTCGCCCTTACGATTACAATAAATCCATGCCCCTCCTCCCAAAAATCTCCTCCACCCTGCGCGAAGATAACCTTTTTCGCCGCGTCATAAGCAATAGCCTCCATCTTTTCAGCAATAACGCAATCAGTTTGGGGTTAAGCGTCTTGCAGGGCGCGCTGATGACGCGTTTGTTGGGAGCTTCAGGTTTTGGGTTACTCGGCATCATTACGTTTTACGCCTCTACGATGAATAGCATTTTCTCTTTCCGAATGAGCGAGCTGGTCGTGCGTTATGGCGGGGAGTATCTCGAAAAGGGAGCCAAGAATAAGGCGTCCGCGCTGATCAAAGCCGCAGGCTTGACCGAATTGCTGGTTTCGGTTCTGGCATTCATTATCGTCGCGCTTACAGCAGGATGGGCAGAATTGAACCTAGCCAAAACACCTGATGTTGCGTGGATGTTCACCCTCTACGCGACAGGATTGCTCGCCAACTTCAACGTGGAAACTTCTGCCGGGGTTTTGCAACTCACGGACAAAATCAGGTTACAAGGCAGAATCAATCTTATTCAGAGCATCATCACTTCCATCATTATCGTCGCGGCATTTGTGTGGAATGGAACTCTTCAAACGATTCTAGTTGCTTATTTGTTGAGTAAAACAATTCTCGGGCTTGGCATGTTTATCGCCGCGCAAGTGCAATTGCATCGTGTTTTGGGCGGAGGCTGGTGGAGGGAATCGTTCTCATCGCTCACAGCGCCGCGCGAGTTGATTCGCTTCGCAGTCAGTTCCAACGTCAGCGCGACGATCATCAAAATTTTCCGCGAGAGTGAAATTTTGTGGGTGGGCTTTTTCCTCTCCACCACCGCGGCGGGATATTACCGCGTGGCATACACGCTCGCTGGATTCCTCGCCATCGTCACCGATCCGTTGATCGCAACCACCTTCCCTGAAATCAATCGTCTCGTTGTGCAAAACGCGTGGGCGCGGCTCAGGGATTTTCTCCGCAAGATCACATCGCTTTCGTTTGCATACAACTTTACGATTGCAATTGGTTTCGTGTTGTTTGGTCAATGGGCGATACTGATTTACAGCAACGAATCATTTCTCCCTGCGTATCCCGCGATGATCGCGCTCGTCGTGGGTCTTGCATTCAATTACACCTTGTTTTGGAATCGTCCGCTGTTGCTTTCACTTGGCTTGCCTGAATTTCCGATCAAGGTCACGCTCATCGTCGGTATCATCAAGATCGCGCTGGCATTTTTGCTCGTGCCGCGGTATGGAATCGTCGCGGCGGGCGCGTTGTTGTCGTTTTATTACATCGCGTCGGTTGGCATCATGGCGTGGCGCGGGATACAAATTGCTCGTGCGGGGTCTCAGACCCCGCACGAGCAAACGGCAATATGAAAATTGCTCTTATCACCAACTCACGGATTCCATCCCTCACCGCCAATTCGATTCAAGCGATGAAGGTCTCTCAGGTGTTGATGCAGATCGGTCACGATGTGCGGATGTTCGCGCCTGCCGAGACCCAACCCGTTTCACCAGAATTACTAATTACTCACTACGGACTTCGCCTCGTTCCTCATATCGAGTTGCTCCCCTCCATCAGCGGACTCAAACGCCTCGACTTCATCGTCCATGCCCAACGCGCCGCGCGTAACTTCAACGCCGATCTGATCTATACATGGCTTCCCCAATCTGCCGTGCTGGGATTGTGGATGAAATATCCCGTCCTGCTCGAAATGCACGCGGATGTGACGGGAGTCATGGGCGCGTGGTGGCTCCGTCAGTTTTGGCGCGCTCGCGGCCGCAAGCGAATGACAGTCACGACTCAGGCGTTGAGAAACGCGTTGGAACGGTCAGCAGGTTTCGGCTTTGAAAATGACGCGGTGCTCGTCGCTCCGAACGGAGTCGAATTGGAAAAATATGAGGGATTGCCGAGTCCATCAGAAGCGCGTCGTCAGTTGAATCTGCCCGAGGGACTCACAGTTGGATTTACGGGTCATATTTACCCGGGGCGCGGCGCGGAGTTGTTGTTCGAGTTGGCGAAGCAAATGCCGCATGCCAATTTTTTGTGGGTTGGTGGAACGCCCGAGCTCGTGTCGTTTTGGAAATCGAAATTGGCAGAGGAAAGCGTTGCGAACGTGACAATGACCGGCTTTGTGGCGCACAGCCGCATCCCGCTGTATCAAGCCGCGGCGGATATTTTGCTGATGCCGTATTCGCGTTTGATTGAGGCTTCGAGCGGGCAGGATATTGCCGAAGTGATCAACCCGATGAAGATGTTCGAGTATATGGCTTCGGGGCGTGCGATTGTTTCAGCCGATTTATCGGTGATTCGAGAAGTGTTGAATGATAAGAACGCGGTGTTTTGTGAGGCAGGGGAATCGGGAATTGGGAATCGGGAATCGGTGGTTGATAGTTGGAGATTGGCGATTGAGGCGTTGTTTGGGGATGAGGCGCGGAGGCTTGCTTTTGGCGCGCAAGCGAGAAAAGATGTAGAAAAGTTTTCGTGGATGAAAAGGGAGGAGAAGGTGTTGGAAGAGATAGTCTGAAGCGTAGAACTGAATGTGAAAGCGCTCAATTCCAAAATTTGACAATTCTATTCCTTTATACGAAAAATAAATACTCCATTTGTTCCAGCGGCAACATAAATATAGTTTTCATCTACAGCTACACCCCAAACATTCCACGGGAATTCATAAGAGGTAATCTTTACAGGACGGCTTGGGTTTAATACTTCTATAACCAATAAATCATTTTTTGTATCTTGGAAAGTATAATGATTTAAATTGGCAACATAAGCGATATTCTCGAAAACTGCGACATCCTGTATTCGTACTCCTGATTCTTCATAAATACCTACTTCGGCAGCAGTCATTGTTTCCGTGATATTTACTAATCTTAATCCGTCACCGCTTGCCGCAACATAAGCATAATCTGCTTGTATATCAATACCTGTCATTTCATATATATTTGTATAGGAATAAATTTTATCAGGCTGGCTGGGTGTTGCGATATTTACAATCCATAAGCCATCATCGTGAGCAGGTAAATAAACGTAATCGCCCGCCAAAGTTATTTTTTGCCTCCATGGGGTTGCTGGAAGTTTATAGTGTTTAACGATTAACGGATGAAAAGGATTTGTAATATCAACTATTGCTAAACCTTCGCTGAGTGCTATATAAGCAAAATTGTTTTTTATGGCTATATCTCGAGCAAACCCTATGTTTTCAAGAAATCCTATTTCAGTGGGTGTTGCAGGGTTTGTAACGTCCAATATTCTTAATCCTCCACTTCCAGCCGCTACATAAGCATAAGAATCTATAATTGTTATTTTACTAACACTCCCTGACGCTGGAATATAAGTACCCACTTTGATTGGGGTGCTTGGATTTGATACATCTATTACTCTGATTCCTTCATCGTCTACATTTAGATAAATGTAATTCCCTGCCTTTGCTAGATTATATGTCCAGTTTTCTGTTTTATAAGATCCGATTACAACTGGTTGTAGTGGATTAGAAATATCCAATACTGACAGACCTTTGCTAGTGGCGGCATAAATATAATTCTCCGCTAATACTAGTTCTTCTAAATTTAGCCCTCCTAAGTTGGAATATTGGTCTTTGTTAGGAATGCGAGATTCCGAAAGCCCTATAACTTTTAATCCATTGTTAGATGCAATATAAACATAATTACTGTTTACTACTAGACTGTTAATACTATTGGCATCAATCGCATAAAAGTTAACTTGATTGAAAAAGTTTGGTTCCGAAATATCTAATGTTAAAAGACCATCATTGCTAAGCAAATAAGTATATTTATCTCCGACTGCAACATCCACGAAAGAGTATGGCATATTGTACCAACCGAATCCATTGGATAAATCTGATAGTGAGGTCGAGGATTCAATACCATTACGTTCCGTAGATATATAGGCAAGATTATTGTTTAATGCAATATCATTAATGCCATTGTGAAGTGGGTAAAATGCAGTTCCTATTGGAGAAGATGGATCGGATATTTCTACCAATTGAACCCCTATATCTTTCACAGCCAAATACGCTTGATTGTCTTCAATTGCCACGCCTGTTATATAGACTGGATCGTTGTCATCTGCCGGTTTTCTGACTTCTTCGGGAAGTTGATAGAGTCCAACTTCAAAAGGCATTTTTGGATTTGAAGCATCAATGATTCGTAAACCATTATCTTCTGCCGCAGCATAAATCAGATTATTTGCGACTTCTAATTTTGTAACTGATTTTGGACTTTCATACGCTCCAGTTTGAATAAGCATAGATGGATTTGCCACATCAATTACTTGTAACCCATTATTTTCAGTGGCAATATAAACATGTCTTTTATTTAAAGAGATGTCTTGAATTTCATCGTCTATGGCATAAGTAATTACTAATAAGGGTTGAGTTGGGTCAGAAACATCTAAGACTTGTATACCTACATCTTCAACAACGAGATAAGCATATTTTTCAAATACAACCGCGTCAAAAATTGCATTACGAGTCCCACTGGGATTTCGAGAATCGTAAAGTCCAGTTTCAACATAGATATTTGGATTTGAAATATCTAATATTCGGAACTTGTCGTATCTAGCTGAAACGTATAAATAATCATTATTTATAATTGTTTTTCCACCAAAGTCTAAATTATGCACTTTTATTACTCTGGCAAATCTTGGCTTTGATATATCCATCTTTAACAATCGAGCCTCTGAAACACCAGAAGAGATAAATTCGGAAATATAGGCATAATCTCCATCAATGGCTATGCTTGAAGGTGTGCCAGACATTTTATGACATGCTACGCGAGTAGGGTTAGATGGGTTAGAAACATCTATTATTTGTATAGCACCACTACACCGTGTAGGTGAAAAAGTGCCTCCATAATTACATGCAGCCAATGGGAGATACACATATCCTTTAGAAATTGTTAATTTATTAATTGGCACTGATGTTGTGTAAGAACCTACTTCAAAAGGATTAGAAGGGTTTGAAATATCTATAATTCTACAATGCTTCTCATAAATAAGTAAAGATTTTCAGATGGGCAATCCTGCTTGCGCAAAGAACGACTGGATCAAATTCGGCTTGCGTCGTAAACGAAGAATCGCCAAGTTGAGTTGTTGATGCAAAT
>Ga0247727_10006206_pt1 | contig 23643 bp, 14 predicted proteins | sample WisWelCaveWW1625_FD_202498 | JGI IMG/M metagenome (GOLD analysis project Ga0247727, IMG submission 202498) | Biofilm microbial communities from Wishing Well Cave, Virginia, United States - WW16-25 | ecosystem: Environmental > Aquatic > Deep subsurface > Groundwater > Cave microbial mat | place...
TGACATGTTCTTTCAATTTTTCCTCGAGCTCTTTACTGCCCACCATCCCCGCTTTCAAAATTACATAAGCGTGGATGGCATTGCCCTTCACGTCATGCGGCAGCGCGATGGTTGCCGCTTCGGACACCGACGGGTGACTCACCAGCGCGCTCTCCACTTCTGCGGTGCCGAGACGGTAGCCGCTGACTTTGATGACGTCGTCGATGCGACCGATGATCCACACGTAGCCGTCTTCATCGATGCGGGCGGAGTCGCCGGCTTTGTACCACCCCTGTTTCTCGAATTCCTTCCAGTAAATTTCTTTGTAGCGCTCAGGGTCGCCGTAGATGGTGCGCGCCATTCCCGGCCACGGCGCTTTGATCACCAGCTTGCCTTCTTCGCCGGTTTTCACCTCTTTGCCGTGATCGTCCACCACCGCCACCTCGTTGCCGAAAAACGGTTTGGTGGCGGAACCGGGTTTGAGCGGAGTGATCGGCAGCGGCGTAATCATAAACCCGCCAGTTTCCGTCTGCCACCAAGTATCCATGATCGGGCAGCGTTCCTGTCCCACCACCCGATAATACCAGCGCCAGGCTTCGGGATTGATGGGCTCACCCACAGAGCCGAGGAGTCGCAGACAACTCAAATCATGACGCCGTGGCCAGGCGTCGCCGTAGCGCATGAGCCCGCGGATGGCGGTGGGCGAAGTGTATAGAATGGTCACGCCGTATTTTTCCACCATCTGCCACCAGCGGTTCGGGTAAGGGTGATTGGGCGCGCCCTCGTACATCATGATGGTCGAGCCGGTGATGAGCGGACCGTACACGATGTAACTGTGCCCGGTAATCCACCCCGGGTCCGCGGCGCACCACCAGCGGTCTTCATCTTTGATATCAAAAACATAGCGATGAGTGGTTGACGTATAAACCGCATAACCGCCGTGAGTGTGCAATACGCCTTTGGGTCGGCCGGTGGTGCCAGAGGTATAGAGGATGAACAGCATGTCCTCGGCGTCCATTTGCTCGGTTTCGCATTTGGGATTAGCGATCGGCAGAGTCATTAAATCGTGATACCAGAAATCGCGATCGTTTTCCATATAAACCTCATTGCCAGCGCGCTTCACGGTGATGCACACTTCGATGGTGGGCGAGCGCTTCATGGCCTCGTTCGCGAGGCCTTTGAGGTCGGTGATTTTGCCGCGCCGCCAGCCGCCATCGGCCGTGACTAACACCCGGCTCTGCGCATCTTGAATGCGTTCCGCCAGCGCCTCGACACTGAAGCCGCCATACACCACGCTGTGCGCCGCGCCGATCTTCGCGCACGCTAACATGGCGATGGGCAACTCCGGGATTTGCGGCATGTAAATGGTCACGATGTCCCCTTTGCGCACACCCATGCTTTTCAGCACGTTGGCGAATTTGCACACCTCGCGGTTGAGAGCATGGTACGAAAACGTGCGCACGTCGCCGGGCTCGCCCTCCCAGATGATCGCCAGCTTGTTCTTGCGCCAGGTTTTGAGATGGCGATCGATGGCGTTGTGCACGATGTTGATTTTTCCGCCGACGAACCATTTGAAGAACGGCTTGTTGCTGGCATCCAGTACTTTATCCCATTTTTTGAACCACTCCAATTTTTCCGCTTCCTCGGCCCAAAAACCTTCGCGGTCTTTTATCGAGCGTTCATATAGTTTCTCGTACTCTTTGATATTCGCGGCTTCGATGATTTCTTTGGATGGATAATAGAATTCGGAGTTGGTAGGTTGAGAATTTGAATTAGCTTTTTTCGCCATGAAAAGTCTCCTTGAATGACGGACGATGAAATTTAAGAAAGGCCACCTCTGGCCGGATTTGCTGTGTTGCGAAGACGGTTAAATTATACAACTCAAGGGGCTGAAATGCAAATTCAAATTTCGTGATAAAATGAAAATCCCTGACAGGGGCCGAAACCCTGTCAGGGTGGAGTGCCGTTCCGGCAATAGGTATCCCCACTATACGGCCTGTCAAGTGATAGTAGCCAACGCCTCAGCAAGGGTCTTCGCGCTCTTAGTCAATGCATCGCTTTCCTCGGCTGACAACGCGGGAACAAGAACTTTCGAGACCCCACCGTACCCAATTATAGCGGGAAGCGATAGGGTTACGGAGAATTGTGGCTGAAACACGCCGACCGGTGCAACCAATCCCTCATTCCGAAGCATGGCCTCGACCAGTCTTGCAGTCACGATCCCGATGCCGTGTTGACTTGCACCGGTCCCCTCGATAATATCAATGTTAGCATACTTCACGGCACTCTCAACCTCTGACCGGAATTTGTTCCGATCCCACCCAATCCTGGCGGCGTGGGCAAAAACGGACTCGCTCCCGATCTGCGCCGACGACCAGACATAAACCTGCGATGTGCCGTGCTCTCCCACGACAAATGCTTCGACGGAGGAGGGGTGGCAGCTTAGCCGTCGTGCCAATTGCAGACGGAAACGAAGTGTGTCAAGGAATGTGCCCGAACTAAGGACCGGGTTTGTCTTCGTGAGTTGACGTGCAATATCAGCGAGAGGATCCGGCGGGTCGGTCACGACCAGAATCGTCGCATTTTGCGCGACGCGCGCGAGGCGTGGGACGATATCCTTGTATACGCTGGCATTGTGCGGCAAGAGGCGCAGTCGCCCTAGCTTGTCCCCTCGGTCAATTGCCTTACCAGCCTGCTCGTTGATTCCGGCCGTGATCACGACGATACTGGTACCCACCAAGGCATCGTAGCTACCGGCAATAATTCGTGTGGGGGGACACAACAGTTCGCCGTGAGATAGGTCAGTAGCCACCCCTTGGGCACGCCGTTCGTTCACGTCAAGGAGGACGATCTCATGGCACGATCCCCTCAGGAGCATGGACTTCGCGCACGATGTTCCTACTGCTCCGACACCGATGATCCCGACTTTCATGCTTAACCTCTATCTCCACCAGGTTTGGCTTCTAACATTCGCCAACTCTTATTCTGTTTCAGCCATTTTGCCATCTTAGCAGGTGTATCCAGGTGTTCCGTATTGGAAAGTTGCCAGAGCTCATTGAACTGATCATCGAGTATCTTGGCTAACTTCGATCCTGTTCTCACGCTAACCCAAGGCCACGAGGGAGAGGACTTACCTCTGAAATAGAAACCCATAAGTATCTCTCTATCATACCAAATCACTGGGCAACCAGGCCAACTGTCATAACAGGCGATCTGGACATCGGTGCCCTGTGTAGTTTTCACTGACTTATAGACTTTCCTGATGGCGTGATAGACCTTATAGGAGCCCCACCAAGCCTCCTCATGTGCGCCGAGACTTCGCTGTTTGAGGATAGCAGATTTCGGCTTGCACAGGAGAAGTCTGACCCTGGCCTGTTGCTTAGTGACCGCCAATTCGAGTCCAGTTTCGATCTCCGTACTTTCTGGAAACCATGTCTTAAGCACCCTGATATCTCTGGAGTTTCCAAGACGATCTCGGAGATTCTCATCGGTTAAAGGGTCATGCACAAGGTCCATTCCTAGAGCTAAAAATTTATCAAAATCCGCACTGCGATCGCGGTAGAGGAAAACCGTCGTGACGCGTATGACGACTGCAACCAAGAGTGCGAAAGCAAACTTGGACAACAGTTCAAATCCCGGGGCGATCTCCGTGCGATCGTATGTGAACATAAGAATCGAGATGGCTACGAAGAAGAGAACTATACTGACCGTCACCTCTCTGTGCTTTTGCAGCATGGAATGTCTCCTTTATGTGACAACGGGCGGAAACGCCCTTGAAGTTCGGCGGCGTACGGCATTTACATACTCCACAGTCACGGTTCGTCTATCCGCAAGTTTGGCGATGTGATGAATCCACTGCCAGCCCTGCAAGTGAGAAATTTCGGCGGGGGCGGCGTCTTCCATTAAATTGTAATTGCTGTTAAAATTCCTTTTTACACTGGTTATATTAAATAAATATAGTTTTCTTTTCAGAAAACGCAAGAAATTCATTTACTACGTTAGAGCTTTGAAATCTCACGAGCCGAAAACTCGCATCTCCAAAAAAACGGAATAACCGCGATGGCTATCAAGTTGCTTTTCATTTGAAAATAGATTTAATTGACGTGTCTTCGTGTCCATTAGCGGTTTAAGTCAGGAGGGATTATGCGCATCTCTTTCAATGAATCAACAACACAAAACTTCGATGATGCCATTCAGCGCGAGTGGCTGGAAACCAACGGCCTCGGCGGGTGGGCCAGCTCGACCATCATCGGCGCGAACACCCGGCGCTATCACGGATTGCTGGTGGCAGCCACTCAGCCGCCGGTTGGACGCACGGTTTTGCTCTCCAAATTGGATGAAACCATCACGCTGGATGGAGAGCGTTTTGAATTGGGCTGCAACCGCTATCCCAACGCGGTGCATCCGAAGGGATTCCAATATTTGAAATCGTTCGCAAAAGATTTCTTTCCGGTATTTGAATATGAAGCCGGCGGCATTCGCCTCCGCAAAACCGTTGCCGCGGTTAACGGTGAAAATACCACCGTGATTTTGTACGAAGTGCTGGACGCGCCCGTGGATTTCTATTTCGAGCTTCAGCCGTTTGTGGCCGCGCGCGATTTCCACAGCCTCGCCCACGCCAATGATTTCATCCGCCGCGACATCACTTTTGAAAACGGTGTCTTTCGAGTGCGGCCCTACGATGGCGTCCCTGAATTGTTCATATCCGTGCCGGGCGCGCATTTTGAGTCGCAGCCGGACTGGTATCGCAACTTCGAATACAGCGTCGAGCAGTTTCGCGGACTCGATTTCCGCGAAGATTTGTTCACCCACGGCCGTTTCCGCATTAATTTGAAAAAGGGCAGCCGGCTTGGGATCATAGTTTCCATGCTTGATCCGATCGGTCGCGATGCGTTTGAATTGGTGGAAGCCGAAAAAACACGCCGCGAAAAATTATTTGCGAAACTTTCAGTTAAAGACGATTTTGCCAAGGCGCTCACGCTGGCCGCCGATCAATTCATCGTTCGGCGGGGAAGTGATTTGCGCACAATCATCGCCGGCTACCACTGGTTTGCGGACTGGGGCCGCGATACGATGATCGCCCTGCCGGGCACTTGCTTAGCCACCGGCCGCTTCGACGATGCTAAAAAAATTCTGCGCACCTTTGCCCAGAGCGTCAGCCAGGGCATGCTGCCGAATCGTTTCCCGGATGTCGGCGAGCAGCCGGAGTACAACACAGTGGACGCGACCCTGTGGTATTTCGTGGCGATTTACAAATATCTGCAATACACCGGTGATGACGCCTTCGTCCGCAATGAGCTGCTTCCTGTATTGCAGGATATTATCGGGTGGCATGATCGCGGCACACGCTACAACATTCATGTTGATGAAGACGGGCTGCTTTATGCCGGTGAACCGGGCGTTCAATTAACGTGGATGGACGCCAAGGTCGGCGACTGGGTGGTGACCCCGCGACAGGGGAAGGCGGTGGAGATCAACGCCCTTTGGTACAACGCGTTGATGGTTTTTTCGGGATTGTCGAATCGCTTTGGGCGCACAGTTGATGCCAGCACTTTTGCAGATCGGGCGAAAAAAGTCAAAGCTCGATTTTTGGAAGTTTTCTGGGAGGAGCAAAACGGCTACCTCTACGACTACGTGGACGGCGACCACCGCGATTCCGCCAAACGTCCGAATCAAATCTTCGCGCTCAGTCTGCCGTTTCCATTAGTCGAAGGCGAGAAAGCCCGTAAGATTTTGAAACTCGTTGAAGAAAAACTGTACACGCCGGTGGGTCTGCGCAGTCTCTCGCCGGATGATTCGAACTACCGGCCCCATTACAGCGGTGCCCCATTTGAACGCGACAGCGCATATCACAATGGCACGGTGTGGAGCTGGCTCTTGGGACCGTATATCACCGCGCTGGCGCGCGGGGAAGGCGAGGCCAGCCGCTCACGCGCGGAAAAGGTGATTGACAATTTCAAATATCACTTGTTGGAAGCGGGTGTTGGCACGGTGTCTGAAATTTACGAAGGCATCGCGCCACACTCGCCGCGAGGGTGCATGGCGCAGGCGTGGAGTGTCGGGGAGATTTTGCGGGCGTATGTGGAGGATGTGAGATAGTTTAAAGCAGGCACTCGCCTTAAAAAATTCCACTTGAAAAATTGCACGACTCAGTTTATATTCAACCATCAGGAATTAAAACTGAGGAACGACAAATGAAAGTCATTTCTGTTTTAGTCTGCCTGGTTTTGGCGGCGTTAGTAGGTTGTTCTCCGATCAGCGTCAAAACCGACTACGATCACGAAGTGGATTTTGCCAAATACAAAAGCTTCAAATGGATGCCTCATTCCGAAAAGGGCGGCCGCGGCACGGTGCGGGAGAATTCTTTATTGGACAAAAGAATCCGGCAGGCCGTCGAAAGGGAGTTGGCTGCCAAAGGGTATGAAATGATTGAAACGGGCCGGGCCGATGTTTTTCTGGCGTATCATGTCGGCGTTCGCCAGCGCGTTGACGTGTCAACCGTGCCTTACGGCTACTGGCGAGGGCGATTTCATGGCCGCGCCGCCTACGTTGATCGCTACAAAGAAGGTACGCTTATCATCGACTTTGTTGATCCGGAGCTGAAACAATTGGTCTGGCGCGGCGCCGCCACCGGCGTCATTGGCAGTATGGAAGAGTCGGAAGAGCACATCAACGAATCGGTGGCGAAAATCTTTGAAAAGTATCCGCCAAAGTGAAGCGCAGATGAGACTCGTCTTCGAGACGAGTCTCATCTCGATCTGCCAAATATTAGCGATTGCTCGCAAAAAATATTTTTTCTTGACAATCAAATTGCATTTCTGTATATTTTTGCCACATTTAAACCAAATCCAAAGATTCCAATCGAGCGAAGGTAACGGCTTACCAAATCTACCCCGAAATCGCCCAATTGTCATTAGTCATGAATTATGGAGCAAGGGGATAATCTAGGGATGGTTTTCAACTTCAGGTCCTATCATAGCACCAATCAACACTTTTTAAGTTTTTTTTCACGCTTCTCGCTTTCGCACCTATCGAGTTGTCGCTGTGGTTTTCTAACAAATTCCGGCAAAACTTCCACATTTTTTTTTCTAATCTTTTTGTTCTTTTTCGTGCCGACTGCGCTCTTATCACAAAGCGAGGAGAGCAACAGCCGCATTGATCGCCTCCGCGGCGGAGTTCTCGGCATGAAATTCAAATGGTCTGGAAGCTTCTTCTCTGGATTGGGTGTCCGTGCTGATGCTATGGGGGGAAGCATCAGCACGCTCAATCCCGGCGCCGAGTCCATTTCCTCCAATCCCGCGGCCCTAGGATTCGCGCGCGGCTTTCAAATCACCTTTGACTGGGCTCCCCCCCTCACTATCAATCCCGCCGGTATTTTCAGCATTGAAGATCGCATCAATGAGACCTTAATGAAAACAGCCGAGAACAACTCGCCGGGAGGGGTCGTTGCCCCGGGCACCGTAACCGATGCTGAGGCCAACACCGAGCTGGATATGCGCGGCGGCCTGAAAGGCGGCGCGCTGCTCTATGGCAATCCGTTCATTTCCATTGGTGCGGCGTTCCACCAACCGTTCCGCATTGAGTCACAAGTCACCATGTCTGGCGTCGAGTTTCTCGCGGTTGCCCTTGATGATGATGGCAAAGAAACCAACCGCATATTTGGCACGGTGAACGGCAACTCTAATTTTGCAATGAATTTCGAAAGTTCGGTCATAGGAGTTGGAGCGCGCGTGCTGCCCAATCTGGCGCTTGGAATGACCTACGAAAACGTCAATGGCGAATCCAGTTTTGAAAGCACGTTTTTACCCGAGGGAATTATTTCCAAGGGCGAGGACATTCGCGCCTTCAACGACCCGAGGCGCATTCAATACGACAGCCTCTACGCGATCATCAAAGGAGATTGGGAGGGCAACGGCCACCGCTTTCGTTGGGGAGTCGGGTATCATCCCACGCGCAGTATTAGCGTGGATGCCACGTTAGCTTTGCCGATAACGGTCGATATGCGCGGACAGTTTTCAATGGTTCACAACTCCATTCGCGCGCTCAACCTCGACGCCGAGGGCTCTGAAGAAGTGTTCCTTGAGGATCTGCTGGTAGAAGACAATTTAACCAAAACTGTGAAACGCATTACCAAAGTGCCGGGTGTGGATTTGGAAATCCCTGGTTCGCTGTCCCTCGGTTTTTCGGCGCGCTGGAGCAACTATGTAGCCTCAGCAGTTTACACACAGTATTTCGATCATCTTGCCTACCGCTTGAGTTACGATCAGTTCGACAGTCTCAATGTTCCGGTCAGAGGCGGGCAAATTCACCAGGGCATTGATCTCGGCAAATCGTTCCGCATTGGCATTGGCGTCGAACCGCTCATCTTAGGACTGGGTATCGCTTTCGCCGAAAGTTTCCGCACGGAATTGGTGGATTTTCGCACAAAGACGGAAATCGCCGACCGCAATAGCCTTTTCTTTCCGTTTTTTTCCTTAGGTGGCGGCGTGAAAATAGGTTCACGATTTCGGCTGGATTACGTGTTGGACCTCTACAATTCATCGTTTCTGCGCTTCTCAACTTCCTATCGGCTATAGTGTCTAAGTCACAACCGATACAACTTTGAGTATTAAATGGGCATTCGAAAGTTCGCGACTCCTGGTACCATAGTACAATTAATCGCCGCGGTGGCGCTGCTGCTGGTATCCAGCGCCCGAATTTTTGCACAGGAAAAAAAGCTGACCGTCTTCAAGTTCAAGCCTCCTGTGCTCAACTCAGAAATTCTGAGCAGCCCGCAAAATCGCGATGCTTCGATTGTCTTGACTAAAGTTCCCCGAGGCATGTTCATAGACGGCGACACTAAAGACATAAAGGAAATAACCTGGACGCCGAACGCCCCCTGCATTCTGCGCTACAGCACGCGCCCCGGCAATCGTGTGGTCGAAAATTATCCTAACCGCTTCAATGCTGATGGCGCAGGCCGGCTCGTTATAAACCCCGGCCAGGAAGGCGTTCGCACCGGCATCTACTATTGCATGCTGGTTTCCAAAACCGATCCCACTGTCACATCTGTGGAATTCACCATCATCGTGCAGGCCAGTACCTCGCCGATAGCCAAGGCGCCGCTCGGCGCAGTTAACCTGCAACAGGGCACGCCGCTTTTTCAATGGGACCGCGTTGGCGGGGTGCCGTACTATTTCCTTTTTCTCTCCGAAGGCCCGATTGCAATCGAGAGAAGCGACGACGGCAAGGTCACCGGATTGACGGGACTCAACCTCACCTGGCAGGTGATCACCACAGCGACCTTTGTCAGGTATGGCGATCCCGATCCCAGCGGCGAGTTCACCAACTTTCACGTGCCGCCATTGCTCACCGGAATCCGCTACAATTGGATCGTCCTCAACGCTTATGGCCCCAGCACCGACATGGTGTCCGGCGACGTCGCGCCACTCGCGCCGGCGTTTTTCGAAGTCTCCCGCCCCACTCTATCACAAAGTCCATCACTGCTTGAGCCGGCAGCCGACGCTGTGGTTTCGAGCGATGAAATCATCTTTCGCTGGAGTGCGGTCACAGGCGCGACGCGCTATCGCATGTTTTTGTACAATAGAGCAGAGTTGTCGGATAACGAAATCGATTTCACGTTTTGGAGTCAAGTTACCACCGGCACCGAGATCGCGTTGCCGGCGCGCAACCTGTTGGCGCGTTCGGATTTCCATTGGCGGGTGATTGCTGAAAACAGCAATGGCGTTTCAGGGAGTGAACGCCGGCGGTTTGAATATGCCGGCCCGTCCGGCTGGGCCAAGTTCATCGTCAATTCTGATGAAGGGCTGATGGAACGGGTCATCATCGATATTAAAACCGCGGCGGAGACCGAGGTGCAAGTGCCCGCTATCACCGATTCCTTCGGCGTCGCCAAGCTGCCTTTGCCCGCTGGCACCTACAGTTTTCGCGCCTCGCGGCCGGGATTCGTAACCTCCCCCCGCGCCACTTTCAACGTGCCGGATAATGATACCGTCGTCGTGAATGTTGACCTTGCCCGCGGCCTGGCTACAGTCGCCGGCCAAATTATCGATGACGCCAGCAATGGAATTTTTGACGCCACCGTGGAATTCAAGTCCGGCGATTTCGTGGAGACAGCCAAAGGCACCTCTGCTGGATATTTTTCTGCGGCGCTCAGCCCGGGCAACTGGTCGTATCGGATTTATAAAGACAAGTTTGTCGCGCGACCGTTCGAAAGTTTCATACTGCAATCCGAAGAGACCAAAGATTTAGGACAACTTTCGTTGCCAACCGCCACCAACCGCGTGAACGGCCAGGTTACGTTCGCGGCGGACAGCCGTCCGCTGCAGGGGGCATTCGTGCGCGCCGAGCAGAACGACATCGTCTTCCAAACCTCCACCAATAATACCGGCGGCTTCACATTTACAGTTGGGCCGGGAACCTGGAAGATTGCTTTAGATGCGCAGGGCTTTGTTGCAAATCCCCCGGATTTCACTTTTGATTTCACGGAAAACCAACAGGTTGCAGCGTCCTTCCAGCTTGCCATCGGGGGCATCGTTTACGGCCGTGTTCTTTTTGAAAATCATGGCTTGAACGATGCCGTCATCACCGCGCTGCGAAAAACTGACGGCGCGGTTGTACAGACGTCTCTGTCAAATGCGCTTGGAGCTTTTGCCATCGGTTTGCCCGTCGGCGAATACGAGCTCGTGGCGTCCCGCGCGGGCTATTTGGAGGTGCGCAAAAATGTCGCCATCGCTGCCGGCCAGACGCTGGTCGAAGACTTTGCGTTGACGGAAGCGGGATTCATCGCAGGCCGGGTGATCAATTTAGAAACTGTTCTACCTCTTGCGGGCGCCAAAATATTTATGGTAGAGGACACCACCCGCCACACGTTCTCGGACGCCGCCGGCAATTACAGGTTAAGTCTGCCGCCCAACACGCCGCTACAAATCGACGCCGCGTTTTCGGGATTCGACAGCAACGGTCCGTTCACCGTCAGCGCGGCATCGGGCGAAACCATCACGCAGGATTTTTTCATGCAGGCGCTGTCCGGCGTCATTCGCGGCACCGTGACCGACGGCTTCGCACCCATCGTTGGCGCACTCGTTAGCATCGTTGAATTAGATGAACAAGTTCTCACGGATAGCGAAGGCAAGTTTGAATTCACCATTCCTCCCGGTGAGTATAACATCGAAATCAGCAAAGATTGTCATTTCTCAAAATCGGTTTCGGTGAATTTGGTTGCGGGAGTCACAGAAGAACTCGACATCGTTTTGCTGGCGCTGCAAAGTATCATCACCGGACGCGTCAGTGATAACGCTGGTCAAGCGATTGCCGGCGCCGAAGTTTCCGCTGAACTTTCCGCCGGCAGCGACACGGTTTTTAGCGCTTTTACCAATCCAACCGGCGATTACCAGCTCTGCTTGAACGCTGGCATCTTTCGCGTCACCGCCAGTCAATTAGGATTTTTATCTTCCAGTCGCACCCTGGTGGTCAGCGATGGCGATTCATTGGGTGGTATCAACTTCATGCTTCAAAGCAATTTTGCCAGCATTTTTGGAACCGTGGTTGACACCTTGAATCGACCGGTCAGCTCGGCTATTGTGACTCTCACCAATCCGAACCAGACCCTGGTCGATACCACCGATGCCAACGGCGAATATCGTATTGAAAAAATCATCCCCGGACTCTCGGAGATCATTGCCGCAAAAGAGAACTTTTATGGAATTGTCCTCAGCAGATTTTTGGCGGGCCAGCATGTGCTGAAACTTGATTTGACGCTCTATCCCGCGGACGGCTTCATCAGCGGCGCGGTACGCGACTCGCAAACCGAGGCCGGCGTCGCCGGGGTGACGGTCTCCGCCGAGCTCGCCATCGTTTCCGAAGAATTTTTCTCCACTACCACCGATGCCGCTGGCAACTATACGATCTCGAATTTGCCGGTGATCTCTGGCAACACTTTTACGGTGTTCGCTTTCAAAGAAGGATATTTCTCGCCGACGCCCATTACTGATGTGAAAGCCAAAACGGCCGGCGTCGATTTCCTTTTGGTGAATCGCACCGGCACCATCCAAGGGACAGTCCAAGATCGCGATACCGACGAACAGATCGCCAATGCCAAAGTAGAAGCAACCAACACCAGCGGCGCGCGCCGCCAAGCTTTTACCAATGCTGAGGGTGAGTTTGCAATTGCCGGCCTCGTCCCCTCCGGTTTTTATAATGTCACTGCGGTCAAAAGTGGATTTTTTACCGAGGCGCAGCAAAATGTCGCGCCGGGCGACACCACGGTTATCCTCAAAATGTTGCGGCGCTATGGGTTCGTTGAGGGGCGAATTGTAGACTTTATTTCCAGTGTCCCATTGGCGAACGTGCCGGTTGTCGCCACGCCACTCGGAACTGATGGCCGTGAAGTTTCGACTGAAACCAACGGCCTCGGCGAATATCGGTTGCAGCTGATCGCTGATTTTTACTCAGTGCAGCCGGCGCTCTCTCATCACCGCAACGAGCCGCGTGAAATGCAGGTGGAAGTGGCCGAGGTGGATACGGTCAACGGCATCGATTTTTCGCTGGAGACGCAAACAGTGCAGGCCATCACCGTCTCAAGGGCAGATCAGTCGCCGGATCCGGAGATCGCCAACACTGACGAAGTTCGTTTTGCCGCCAACGCCACGGATCTCAGCGGTCGCCCGGTCAACATCGGCAATCCGATTTGGAGCCTCGACGTCTCGCGCAGCGCCGCCACCATTGACAGCAGCGGCCTCCAGAAATTGAATCACACATTTTTCGGCGACGTCAACATCACCGCCACCGACCAGCAGAGTCGCAAGAAGGGCGTCTTGTCCGTGCGCGTTTTCGCTGCCATCGATTCCACCACCAACACGCTTTTTTTCAACGACCGCGGGCTGCAGGTTGTCATTGGCCGGAATTCGGTGTCGAGCACCCAGCGCATGCTGGTATCGAAAGAAGCGATGGCGCCGGCCAAGCGCGGCCGTGCGGAATTTTTCAGCATCGATTCATCGTATGTCATTCGCGATGTCTCTCTGACTTTCAGCCACGCCGTAAAATTAATTTTGCCATCGCCGCCCAATGCGAATGATCTGGAAAGATTCATCGGCCGCTGGGATGCGGTGGAGAACGAATGGGTGCCGCTGCCGTCGCAAGTGAATGTCAACAACCGCGTGGAGGCCGACATCACCACGGCCGGCGAATACACGGCGCTGGCGATTTCGAAACAGTTGTCCATCGAAAACATCACCCTGATGCCAAATCCGTTTTCGCCGTCTCAAGTCGTCGATGGCCGGAATGGTTTGAAAATTCAATTTGATATTTCTTCCAATGCTGCCCCCAATCCGCTGTTGACAGTTAAGATTTATAATTTGGAGGGCAACCTGGTGCGGCTGCTGCACGACCAGACTCCGTTTCAACGTGGCCCCACCAGTATTTATTGGGATGGCCGCGCCGACGCCGGGGGCCTGGCTCGCAATGGACGCTACATCGTGCGCGTGATTCTCGAAGATCCCTCCGGCAGCACGGACATTATGAAATCGGTCGTTCTGATAAAGTAATGAGGTACGTCAGTGCGTTTGTCTAAAATTGAGTACATGTTATTGCGAGCGAATGCAGCGAACGGCGCGATTCCGACGGAGCGGGATGGCTTCGGCAAAGAACGTCCTTCTGAGGACAAAGAGTTTGTCATTCCGAACCTCGACGTTTTTTGTCGTGGTGAGGAATCTGATGGTGCACAGATCGTTCGGCGTCAATCAATCGCGAGCGTATTCGCTGACGTTATTCTCCGTCAGATTTCTCGCCTCCGCTGCGCTCCGTCTCGAAATGACAATTATATGTTCAAGTCTTCCTATCTCTGCGCCGTGATTATTTCGGCGTCTGCTTTTCTGCTCATCAATTTCGTAACAACTGGCTTCGCGCAGCAGCTTTCCAATATCCCCGGCGCATTTTCCGAAGCCGGCTTCGGGGTTCGCCCCTCCGGCATGGGCGAGGCTTACGCCGCTCTCTCCAACGACGCCAACGCCTTTTTGACTAATCCCGCTGGACTGCTTTTGGGGTCCCGTCCCAATTTTACTGCCAATTACGCCAACCTGTTTGGATTGGTGCCGTCGAGTTACGTGGGTCTGTTGTATCCGATGGCAAAGAATTATTCCCTCGGCGGCGGCTTTCTCTACATCGGTGATGACGCGTTGAGCGAATACACCCTCGGCGTTTCATTCGCATACACGCCGCCGAACATCCCAATCGGCGATAAGGAAATCTATTTCGATCAGATGTCGTTCGGAATCACTTTGAAGGGCCGCTGGGCATCTTTCGGCAACAACGACGATGGCGGCGAAAACCGCGTTACCGGCTCGGGCAGCGGCTTTGGGATCGATTTGGGGTACATCGTATTTTTGGATCGCAACTTAAGTCTGGGCGTGGTGCTGCGCGATCTCATCAATACTTTTAATTGGAATTCATCTTTTAGCGGCGAATACTCGCAGGGCGTGCCGGCGACGCTGCGCGTCGGCGGCGCGTACAACCTCGACGGCCTCACCATTGCATTCGATCTGCGCAAATCGCTGCATGACGATACTGACAACCGCGCACACATCGGCGTGGAAAAAATCTTTTTCGATACCGTAGTTTTGCGCGCTGGATTTTCAAATAATTTGGGAACGGCGGATTTGAATCGTCGCTGGACGTTTGGAATGACGTTTTTGCAGAGAATAACTGAAAATTACATGGTGGGAATCAGCGCGGCATATCGCGTGGGGAACGTGGAAAATCAGGTGCGGTTTGGCCTCGACCTGTCGTGGGGCAAGCCTAAGCTGAAGCCCCAGGGAAGGGTGTATTAGGCTTTCAGCAAGAACCTTACGATTGCAAAAAATCCACTGATCAAAATGCCTCCCTGAACGATTAGCATCCCCGCCACCCATTTGATGGTTTCAGCTTTCGATTCGTTAATTTTCACCTCCAGGTTCTTTAGCTCCAGTTTTGTATTTGTTTCAAGTTCTTTCAAGGCTTTCATCAAACTGGTTTCAAGTTCCTTCATCTCCTTTTTCAAATTGGCTTCGATTTCCTTCAAGTCTTTTTTTGTACTGGCTTCGAGGCCCTTTAGGTCTCTCTTGGTAGCCAATTCGCTAAGACGAGCTTCCTCAACAAGCTTCAAAGCATAGGAAAAAACCTTTGCCTGCGCTTCCGCTTGTTTACTGGTAAAACCGCCCGCCTTGAGTTCTTTAATTACATTTAATGTGTCAAATTGAGTTGATTCCATCTGCGTCGTCATTTAATCGAGAAAAATATAGAGGCCGCATCTGAGAAAGTCAACTGAAAAGATAAGGGTATAAATAACAAGACTAACTCGTGATATGCAGGGGCACCTGCAAAAACTTCTTCCATACCCACGATTTGATGGACCGCCGGTTGACCAGCCGCTGGATCTGCGGCAGCGCTTCCTCCGCCACCCGCTCGCCTTCCTCAATTATATAACGCAACAGCTTGAATTCGGACCAATGCACCTGTCCCACGTTGGGTCGAATCACCACGTCTGCCATTTTCAAAAGGTGCAAATTGAAGTGCCGCGCGGTCATGTGATTGGCCTGAAAGATGATGTTGATAACGTTGTTCAAATCGGCGTGCTCGTTCAGCTGCTGGCCCACGTCAACGGCGATCACCACGTCCGCGCCCAATTCACGAGCCGGCTCGACTGGAATCGGGCAGACCACCGAACCATCAACGAGCAGATAGCCGTTGACTTGATAGGGCGGAAGAAAACCGGGGATGGAGGCGCTGGCGCTGACGATGGCGCGCATATCGCCTTCTTTGAAAATGATCCGCCTGCCATTGAGCAAGTTGGACGCAACCGGAAAGAAGGGGATCTTGGTGTCCTCGATGCGGCCATCGGGGATGAGGAAATCCATCGCCGCCTGCAATCGTTTGCCGCTTACCAGCGACGGTTTGCTTTGCGCGAGGTTCACCACCACGCGCTCTTTGACCAGCTTCGCTACCTGGCCGAAAAAATTTTCGGCCGGCTCCTTGCGCTTGAACAGATCAAGGCCGCTTTTCTTGTACTCTTCGCTCAGCAGAAATTCTTTGAATCGTTCCTCAGCCTTGAGTGCGCTGCCGGTGTTCGTATAAAGCGCGCCAACCACCGCGCCGATGCTCGAACCAGTGACCAGATCGACCGGTATGTTGGCGCGTTCCAAAACTTTGAGAACACCGATGTGGGCGCAGCCGCGCGCGCCGCCTCCGCCCAATGCTAACGCGACCTTCGTTTTCCGTTTCACAGTTTGAATCAAGCTCCTTCTTGATTAAGGTGCTAACGAACCAGCACCATTTTTTTCATTTCCTTGAAATTATTGGTTCGCAGTACATAGAAGTAAACGCCCGTTGCCGCCTGCTCCCCGTTGTTGTTTCTGCCATCCCAAATAACCTGGTGGCCTCCAGCAGAAGTGAGGCGCCCATCGATCAGCTTGCGAGTCTCTTGACCAAGTACGTTGAAGATGGTGAGGGTCACCTCGCCGTCAGCGGGTAGGTTAAACAAAATTGTGGTCGTTGGGTTGAAGGGATTTGGATAATTTTGCCGTAGAAAAAAATCGCCCGGATGAATTGTCAGCGCGCTGTCTGAAAACATGAAGGAGTTTTCCGGTGCATAGTATGGATGTTGAGCCGTGTTGCCAGCGGAGTCGGCAACGCTGAAGTAAAAGTGCAAGTTGTTGGTAGCAGGAGCCGGAACCGTGGCTTTATATTGATTGGTTTCTTGCCCCGGTGACATGATGATAGACTGATTAAAATTGTTATCTGAAATCGCATAAGTGAGGGTGACTCCATTCGGAGGCACGCCAAATCTTGATGCGACTTTGATGCTGACCTCGACCTCTTGATTGGTATTTACGCTCACCGCCGGCGAATTGCTGAACGCCGGGCCATGAAACAGCACGGCCTGATACGCATTGACGATTCCCCAGCCGAATTGATTGTCAGGATTGTTGGCGCGGTCGGCTGTCAAACGCAAAGCCTCGCGCACTTGGAAGGGAGTTAGATTCGGGTGAGCGGAAAGCAGCAGCGCCGCCACGCCGGCCGTTAATGGACAGGAGAATGACGTGCCGTTCGCAAACCCGTACGAAGATGAGAGCGTACTGGATGACGGGCTCGCCAGAAAAACGCTTGAGCCCATAGCCACGACATCGGGTTTGGTACGGCCATCGGCGGTTGGGCCAACGGAGCTGAATGAAGCTAGACTACCAATTGAGGTCACTGCGCCGACAGCGATAACGCTATCGCCGTCAGACGGGGCGATGATGATTCGCCACGCATCATCCCCCTCGTTGCCGGCGCTGTTCACCACCACTAACCCGCGCCTGACAGCGAGATTCGCGGCGCGAGTTGTGACTGCGGTCTTGCCATCCATGTCGCCTGGGGTGTAAAAATTTTCATCCGGAAAAGTCGTGTACCCCAGTGAGCTCGAAACCACATCGACGCCTTGGTTTTCCAGCCATTCGATTCCAGCGACCCAGTTGTCTTCTTCCTGAGGGATTTCCTGAAGCAGGAATTCCGTTTTTGCCAGAATGAATTCGGCGCCAAACGCGCTGCCAATCAGCCTGCCTTCTTTGAATGCTCCGACGGCAGAAAGAGTCTGCGTGCCATGATTATGTTGGCCGGGGACATCCTGCTCGTCCTCGTTTTCAGTAAGATCGTCATCATTGATAAAATCATGCTCTGCAATCACGCGCAGATTTTCAAAGGCTTCGTGGGCGCTATATTTGAATCCGGTATCCAGCATGCCAACCCAGATGTCTTTGCCGATGATGCCGAGATCGTGAACGGGAGGCACATTGCTCAAATCATTTTGAGTGAATGAGGCGCCGTAATCGAGCGTATGAGCGCCGGGCTTTTGCAGCCGCACCGGCGCTATCTGAGGAATTTGTGGCTGAGGTTCATGGGCCGCACCGGCAACTTTTCTTACCTCTTTGACGAACGGCAGTTTTGCGATTTCCTGCAGCGCGCTTTCACTCAAACGAAAACTCGCCGCATTGAGCCACTTCGAAACCACCAGTGGTTGGTGGCCGAGAGTTTTCAGAGTCTGCAAATAACTCGCTGCAACCGGCAGGTCGTGGTCATCGATCAGGTTCGCGCTGGTTCTAACTTTGGCGCGCCGCTTGAGGGCTCGGGCGGAAATAGTTTCCATTGCAGCGTTGATCATCTCAGTTTTTTTGGATAACTGGCTCACTTGTTTGTCTTTGAAAAAAACCCAGTACTTTGAGGGCTTCTCCTGGCCAAACAGCAAAGCAACAAAACCCACAAAAAGAATTGTGGAGAAACTCACGACAAGTTTGTTCAATTTGCTCCCCATAGTTTTATCGTCATTTTTGACAGGTTTATGAATTCAAATTCGTGAATCTTCAACGCAGACCGAAACCGTTTTCGGTCTGGGCGTTTTCCAATCACGCGTTGATTAGCGGCGACGAATCGCCAGCAGAGTCAAGTCGTCGGTTTGTGGCGCCGATCCGATAAATTTTCTCACGTCGGCGATGATGCGGTTAACGACAGTTTCGAGCTTCACTTTTTTTGGTTTTTTCTCAATGAACATTTTATGCAGCAATGTCAATAAACGCTTTCGGCCGTAAATTTTTTTCTTTGGATTCTGGCATTCGATGATGCCATCGGTGTAGAGCAAAAGCAGATCGCCGTTGTGAAATTCGACGCTGTGTTCATGCTCAAACCTGCTTTCGAGAATGCCGAGCGCTGGCGTGGTGCCTTTCAATTCTTTGATGACTCCCTCTTTGATGAGAATCGGCGGGGGATGACCCGCGTTGATGTATTTAAGTACACCGGTTGTCGTGTCCAATATTCCAAAAAAGATGGTTAAAAAAATGGACTCCGCGGTGCTGCGAATCAGCAGCCGGTTCAGGTTGCGGATGATCAGCTCCGGTGACGTGGTGTATTCGAGCTGGCTGCGGATGGCGGCGAGCACGGTAGATGAGAGCAGCGCCGCCGGAATGCCCTTGCCGCAAATATCGCCGATGGCAATCCCGATGCTCTCGGTGTTGATGGGAATGAAATCGAAGTAGTCGCCGCTCACCGCCTCGCACGGATGGATGAAGCTGGCGATGTCGAACTTTTTGCTGTCGGGATTGGCGACCGGCAGCATTCGTTGCTGAATTTCCCGCGCCAGCGCCAGCTCTTCTTCGATTTTGCGTTTGGCGAGGGTCTCGTCATACAGCATATCGTTTTCCACTGCGAACATGATTTGCTGAACGATACTGTTGAGCAAATCCATTTTGCGCGACGAGAGGGTTTTGTTTTTTCGGCCTTGTGTTAAAAAGAAAATCCCTAAAACACCGCTGACGCCCATTTCATCTTTCTGCAATTTTTCATCTTTAGTGGAAATTAGCGGGATGGACATCCTTGACCAGCCCGGCCCGTCCGCCTTGGTTTTGCCAAGTTCTTTGTAAACGATCTTCAACTCTTTGTTGCGAACGGATTCGTTGATGATGTTCCAATCGAATTCGGACAGACGGTTTTCGAAAAGGGTTTGCCCCTGCTGCTTTTTGCCAATTTTGAATCTCAAGGTATTTGAGTGATCAAATTGCAGGATCAATGCTTGATCGGCGTGCACCAGCGACAGCGCCAGATCGAGCATCGTGAGCAGCACGTCGTTGGTGGTGACTTTGGTCTGCTTGTTGGCGGAAAATTTGAAGAATTCCCGCAGTACGTATTCTTCGGTAGCCTCGCCTTCCTGGGGAAGACGAGTGCTGTTTTTCTCGTCGTAAAAGTGCATAACTACATTGCCTAATTGGATGCAGTCGAGGTCGTGCAATTTTCTAATGTGAAAGTGGTCGTTATTTAGCAGCGAGCCGTTTTTGCTTTTTTTGTCGCAGATCAGAAACGAACCGTCCTGAAAGTCAATCTCGGCGTGGCGGCGCGAGACCGAAGCATCCAGCAGCGCAATGTGATTTTCCGGCCCACGGCCGATGGTGTACTTTTGGGGAAACAAAAAAAATGTTTGATCCTGGCCGTTGTCGTAGGTAACGCGCAGTTTCGCCAGGTACAACTTTTCATGACATTTTTCGCAGACGAGACAATCGGCAGGGTTGAAAAAGTGGCAGCGCTCACACGTCATTTTTCTGTAGTTCCCCCTGAACACTTTCTAAATCCACAATCAAATCCAGCGCGGTAGCGTAGCGTTGATCCGGATCTTTCTCCAACGCGCGGCGGACGATTTCGTCCAACGATTTCGGCAGGTCTTCACGGATAGCGGAGGGCGGCTTGGGCTGCTGATGTACGATCTTGTACACGACGCTGGGGATAGTGTCGCCAGGAAATGGATGTGAGCCGGTTAAAATCTCGTAGAGGATGACGCCCACGGAAAACAGGTCCGAGCGCCCATCTAACTTGCGGCCTTCGATTTGTTCCGGCGACATGTAGTAGGGCGTGCCGATGATGCTGCCAGTCTGAGTCAGAGTGCCGAAATTCGGCAGCTTGGCGATGCCGAAATCCGCGACTTTTACATGATTGTTTTGCGTCAGGATGATGTTCGAAGGTTTGATGTCGCGATGGACGATCCCCATTTGATGGGCGTAATCCAACGCGCTGCAAATCTGGCTGACGATGTTGATGCTGCGCGCCAGATCGAAGTGGATTTCCTTTTCCAGCAGCAACTTCAAATCCTTGCCCTGCAAATACTCCATCACAATATAGGAAAAGTTTTTATCTTCATCCACGTCGTAAATGATGACGATGTTGGGATGATTGAGCCGGCCGGCGGCGCGCGCTTCGCGGAAGAGGCGGTCCTTCAGGGTAACTACTTCCTGCACGCTGCTAATAGCATCGAACACCACTTGTTTAATCACCACCGTGCGATCCAATTTTGGATCCCATGCTTTGTAAATCAGTCCCATAGTGCCGCGCCCAATCTCCTTTTCCAGAATGTAGCGGCCAATGCGCCTGATTTTTTTGATGCCGCCCAAAATGGTTTGGGTGTCTTCCAGCGGCAGCGTTTCGTCGCTTTTGAGAGAAGGAATTTTCGTTTTGGCTTTACGGGTTTTTACGCTGTGCTTAGCGATCGAATCGAATTTTACCGGCGTGACTGACGCCACCCTTTCTTTGAAAAACTCGATGGTGTTCTCAGACGGTCTTTGGCGTCCGGGTCGCGCTTTGCGCCATTTTTGAACTCGGGAAGAAATCGCCGACACCGTCGGCCGGCCAAATTTGATAAACACTAATCCCACCAGCAACAGGCCGCTCAATCCAGCGGCGATCCAGTGGATGGTCGAAAACTTGTCCGTAGGAATTTTGACCTCCGCGGGCACGGCGCGATTTTCGCCCTCAGAAATGGAGCTCACGGTGTCGGAATCAACTGGCGGGGGTTCATCATGGTTTGCAGCAATTGGATCGGCCTGCGCCATCTGAGCCGAGGAATCGTTTTCTGCCTTTTGCGTGATGTGAGGCGAACTGGTTTCAGAAATACCTTTGTTTTCTGCTGGTGAGGCGGCCTTTTGCGGTGGCTCATCTCGTTTTTCCGCACGAACTTGTGAACGCACTGGTTTCACGCTCTTTGTGGCAACATTTTTCGCCAGCGTGTCGCGATGCACGGCGAGGAGAACGTCCACTTCGGCCAGCTTCTCCGCAACATCTTTGTAACCCGGATCGATCCTCAGCAAGATCTCTTTGGCCTGTTGGTTATTGCCCGCAACGATCGCCTGCGCGGCGACCGAATAATCCGTTTCCCAATGAAACTCTTGCATTTTACGAATCAGTCCGGCGTCGTCGGGATAGATGGTGGTGGCCAGTTTTAGCAGCGCGACGGCATCTTCAAAATGTCCCTCGTTTTGCAGTTTTTCACTGGCGTTGATCCAAACTGGCGGGGTGGCGCGCGTCATGGCGATTTTAAAATGAACCTGTGCCTCTTTGAGATTGGGATCGAGACTCAAGGCCCGTTCGTAAGTTACAATTGCCTGGGGGTAGGCTTCGGCGCGGAAATGGATGTCGCCCAATTTACTCCAAACCGCTTCCTGATTCGGATTGAGCTTGAGGGATTGATCGAGAGCACGCCGGGCGGCTTCCCAGTTTTGTAAGTTGAACTGAATCAGCCCCAGCGTGGTATGCGCCTCTGCGAAGGTCTCATCCAATTTCGTGGCCTCGACGGCATAAGCCACCGCCGATTCCGCCTGGCCGCGTTCATTTAAGGCAGCGGCGTGAAAGGTATAAGCGTTGCGGAGATAGAGCTTGCTTTCCTTGTATTCACCGCTGCTCAACTCAACAGCGTGTCCGAGGTGTTTGATGGCCGGCTCGTACTGCGTTTTCTGAAAATAGGTGACGCCCAATTGATAAACCGCGTCGAGAAAATCCGGCTGCAGTTCCAGCGCTTTTTCGAAGTATTTGATTTTCTCGTTCAAATTTTTCGACTTGATGCCATTCTGATACTGCGCCTCCGCTTGCGGATTGACGTTTTGCGCCCGGGCGGAAAGAGGCGCTATCAGCAGCAAGCAAAAAGTCACGCGAAGAAATCGTTTAAATCGCATCGACCCCATGGAGATGACAAGGTTTCAGATCGTAAGCACTGAAGAAGATTGTGAGATGCGGATTTGGGCGTGTAAGCAAAGCTGTCTGGCGTTGAGGGCCCAAAAAGCGTGATAAAGATACGACAATCACAATATTTAGTCAAGGGCATTTTCTGAAATATATAGATTATTGTCAAAATAAATTTCGCTTGATAATTTTCGTCGTTATTTCTATCTTCATTTTACTTTTTATACACATAGAACCACAGGTGAGGATTTTATGAAAGTTCTATCTCTATCCGAAGTCAAGACAAACTTAGGCAGGGTAATTGACGAAATCGTGACTCAGAATAAGGAAGTTACTATAACAAAGAAAGGCAGATCCGCTGCAGTACTGATGAGCTTGGATGAATATGATAGTTTGAAAGAAACTCTTTACATTAAAAGTAACCCGGATTTTATGGATGAAATCAAAAGAGGTGCAGATAGTTTGAAAAAAATCAGCGTCTATATACCTTACAGGAATTATTTGAAGAATAAGTACGTTCGAAAAAACTCAGAATATCAGATGAAAAGATTTAATTCGAGGACTGCATCCCGGTTTAAAGCAAAAGATACGTTGGCTTTATCTGAAATTACTAATGATCCTGCAATCGGTAAACCGTTGCAAGATGAATTAGAGGGATACCGAAGTTTTAAAGTCGGCAAAATACGCATTGTTTATCAAGAACCACCATCGCAAATAATCGAGTCATCGCAATCGGACCTCGTGAAATTATCTATGATGAAACTCTAAAACTAATTCGAAGGAGAACACCCCTATGATGTACGATCCATACATGGTGCAACCCATGCGCGAAGAATTGACCCGTATCGGGTTCAAGGAATTGCGCACCGCAGTAGAAGTCGATGAAACCATTCGCAGCGCCAAAGGTAGCACACTCTTGGTGGTCAACTCCGTCTGCGGTTGTGCAGCGGGAATGGCGCGTCCCGGTGTGGCGCTGGCGCTAACTCAGGACGTAGTGCCGGATAATCTGGTGACGGTATTTGCCGGCCAGGACGCGGAAGCCACGGCCCAGGCGCGCAGCTATTTGCAGGGTTTCCCGCCCTCATCGCCCGCCATGGCGCTGTTCAAAGACGGCGAGTTGGTGTTCATGCTGCAACGCTACCAGATCGAAGGCCACACTGCTGA
>Ga0247727_10006207_pt1 | contig 23642 bp, 14 predicted proteins | sample WisWelCaveWW1625_FD_202498 | JGI IMG/M metagenome (GOLD analysis project Ga0247727, IMG submission 202498) | Biofilm microbial communities from Wishing Well Cave, Virginia, United States - WW16-25 | ecosystem: Environmental > Aquatic > Deep subsurface > Groundwater > Cave microbial mat | place...
TCCCTCCCGACAGAGGTTTACGACCCGAAGGCCTTCATCCCTCACGCGGCGTTGCTGGGTCAGGCTTTCGCCCATTGCCCAAAATTCCCGACTGCTGCCTCCCGTAGGAGTCTGGACCGTGTCTCAGTTCCAGTGTGGCTGATCATCCTCTCAGACCAGCTACCCATCGTCGCCTTGGTGGGCCGTTACCCCGCCAACTAGCTAATGGGACGCGGACTCATCTATGGGCGATAGCTTCCAAGGAGAGGCCATCTTTGACCGCTGCGCCCGAAGGCGCTGTGGTCTCATCTGGTATTAGCCCCAGTTTCCCGGGGTTATCCCAGGCCCTCAGGTAGATTACCCACGTGTTACTCACCCGTGCGCCGCTCGAGTACTCCCGAAGGAGCCTTTCCGCACGACTTGCATGTCTTAGGCACGCCGCCAGCGTTCGTTCTGAGCCAGGATCAAACTCTCCGGTTTGAACTTGGCACCAAGGCAGACACACCGAAGTGTGGCTGCCTGGTTGTTCGGAATGATGCACCCCGATCCCCCGAGAGGGGCTCGGAGTGCCACTTGATTTACGTGAACCCGTCACCGTCTGGGCGAGCTCTCGGGCTCGCCGCAGACCGCACGTCATTCGGTTTTCAAAGACCACTCGAAGCCACGGAGAGCCTGTACAGGACGCTCCAGACACGCCTCCCCCGGAGGGGGCTGGCGTTGCCCCGGCCAAGACTGCGTCTTGTGGACCGAAGCGGGGCGGCATCTTAGGAAGCGGCCCCAGGAGCGTCAAGACCGCTCAGCCGCCTCCGATCGACTCCCCCGGGGATCACGCTATCCGGACCCGAGTGATCCGACGCCGCCCTGCCCGTACCACGTAGGTTCCACCGCTCAACCGGAGAGTCGGATCCGTCACCCGGGCACCATCCACTTCGACCGCTCCTTGGCTGACCAGTCGCCGCCCCTCCCCATTCGAGCTGACACCCAGGGCCGTTCGCAGCACATCCAGGAGGCCCACCGCTCCGCTCTCCCCCGTAGAGAAGTCGCAGATCGGCAGATCCTCCGGCAGCTCGCCCTGCTGCACGACCCGTCGGAAGTGAAGGGCGGCCTCGGCTGCTGCAACCGAGCCCCAGAAGCACTCGACCAGGCGAGACGCGAGCGCTTGTTTCGTGCGGAGGGGATCTCCTCGGCCGACCTCGAGGTCGGCGGCCTGCGCGACGAGATCCTGCCATCGTCCGAGTCGCAACAGACGGATCCAGCCAGGCATCACGGCGTCCGGGATGCTCATGACACGCCCGTAGATTTGGTCCGGCGGGTCGGTGAGCCCGATCGTGTTGCCGAGGCTCTTCGACATCTTCTCGCGACCGTCGGTGCCAACGAGCAGGGGGTGAGTCAGGACGGCCTGCGGTCGCTGCCCGTAGTCTCGTTGGAGATCGCGGCCGACGAGCAGATTGAAGAGCTGATCACTCCCGCCGAGCTCGACATCCGCCTCGAGCGCAACCGAGTCATGGGCCTGTACCAGCGGATAGAGCAACTCGTGCACGGAGATCGGGATGCCCTCCCGATGACGCTTGGCGAAGTCGTCGCGCTCGAGGAGCCGCGCGACGGTGTATCGGGAGCACAGCTGAACGAAATCCGACGGAGACATACGATCCATCCACTCGCTGTTGTGGCGCACCTCTACCCGTCGGACGTCCAGGATCTTGGCCACCTGCTCGACGTAGGTGGCGGCGTTCCGTTCGACCTCTGCCGCATCCAGCGCAGGCCTCGTCTTCTTCTTCCCCGTTGGGTCACCGATTCTGGCGGTGAAGTCGCCCACCAGGAAAATCGGGGTGTGACCCAGTTCCTGAAAGATCCGAAGCTTCTCGAGCGTAACGGTGTGCCCGAGGTGGAGGTCCGGCGTCGACGGATCCATCCCGAGCTTCACTCGCAGAGGGCGCCCGCCGGCGAGCGACTCGGACAGTCGCACTCGCAGGTCAGACTCGCCGACGAAGGTGTCTACGCCGGCTCGGATGAGATCGAGCTGTCGGTCGACCTCGCTGGTGACGTCCGTCACGGTCTCGCACACCTCCGAATCCAAGCTTCGGTCAACAACGCGTCCATCGGGCGATCGTGCAACTCCTGGGGAACCCGTTCAACGACCTGAAACTCGTAACCCACCCCGAAGATCGTGGCCCCTCGCGGATCGATCAGCGTCCGATCCCAGAGACCCCCGCCCCGTCCCAGACGCCCCCCGTGAATGTCGAATGCGACGCCAGGGACGAGCACCAGAACATCGGGCCCGAGAGACTCGACGGGGGCGCCTGCCCTGGGCTCGCGGACACCGTAGCGACCGCGGACCAGGTCCTCGACGCGATCGACGCTCGCAAAGACCAGCCCGTAAGGCGCGGCGATGCGCGGCCAGATCAACCGCTTGCCCGCGCTTCGTGCGCGGGCCACGACCTGGACCATGGCGAGCTCGCCGGGAAGCTCCGCGTAGACGGCCAGCCGCTGACAGCGCTCGTACTCCGGCGCACGAGAGAGCCAATCGGCGACCCGTTCGCTGGCATGGCGGGCCTCGGCCTGGGTCACGGCCCGACAACGTGCCAACAGCACGGTCCGAAGCTGGCGCTTCTGCTCGGCGAGGCTCAGGAGACAGCCGTACCGCTGTCCTGAAGGGCCGTCTCGACGAGTTGCGCCAGAGCGGCGAGCCGCTTCTCCAGCCCCTCGATCGACCCGCCGCCGACTCGATCCCCGGCGAGGGCGTTCGCCAGATTCAGGGCTGCGAGGACGGCGATGTCCACGGTGTCCGCGGTACCGCTGCGGGCGCGCACCTTCGACATCGTCTCGTCGAGGAGCTCTGCCGCCCGATGGACGGTCTCTGCATCGCGCTCGGCCCGAATTCGATACTCGCGGCCCTGGATCTTGACCGGAACCGTGCGCTTCTGGGTCACGATGCTTCCGCCACCGTGCCGCGGCGCCGCTCGAGCTGCTCCTCGACCCGTTCGAGCTGCGCGATCAGATCGTCGATGCGCTTTACCGCATCCTGCCGCGCCTGATTGATCTCGCGCACACGCGCGTCCAAGCCACGCAGGCGCGCCTCGCGCTCTGCCAGCGCGTGCTGCAAGGACGCGTGTTCACGCCGAAGGCTGAGATGCCGCTCGACGAGATCCCGAACCAGCCGCTCGAGGCGCTCGAGATTGTCGACGTCCAGTGCGCCCGCGCGAGTGCCGCGCGGCATCACGTCGCGCTCGCCCATCTCGCCCCTCCCGTGCGTCGCGCGAAACGTACCACGCGCCAGGCCACGATCGCAGGGGATGATGGAGAACTCTCTCTCGTCGATCGAGGTCGAGCCCGCTCGACAACCAGCGTTTGTCGGCGTGGCTGACTCAGACGAATGCGTTCCTCGATTGGAGCGTGGAGAAACCTCTCAGGTACGAGTCGATGGCTCGCGCCGCCTCGCGGCCCTCCCACTGCGCCCAAACCACCAGCGACTGCCCGCGCCGGCAGTCGCCGGCCGCGAACACCCCCGGCTCGCTGGTCACGAACGCCTGCGTGTCGGCCCGAACGTTTCCACGGGGGTCCAGCGAAACGCCGAGCCCCTCCACGAGCCCGGTATGAACCGGGTGCACGAAGCCCATCGCGAGCAGGACCAAGTCCGCAGGCAGCTCGAAATCGCTGCCGGGAACCTCACGCATGGTGTGAGGGAGCGGTCGGTCCAAGCGATCCCCGTCGAATTCGACTCGTACGGCGTGGAGCTTCTCGACCAGGCCCGCCCGGCCCGAGAGTCGGCGGGTCATCATCGCGTAGCTTCGCACGCCGCCCTCCGCGTGGGAGCTCGAGACGTTGAAGTAGTACCGCTTGGCGTTCGGCCACGGCTCCGAGCGATGGCGCCCCTCGGGCGGCTGCGGCAGCAGCTCGATCGAGGTCACTGAGCGCGCGCCCTGACGATGGGACGTTCCGATGCAATCGGACCCGGTGTCTCCGCCGCCCAGAATCACGACGTGCTTCCCGGCCGCGAGGATCTCCTCCGTTGCGGACACGCTGTCACCCGCAACGCGACGGTTCTGCTGGGGCAGGAAATCCATCGCGAAGTGGACGCCGGCCAGCTGTCGGCCGGGCACCTCGAGGTCGCGCGGCGCCTCGGCGCCGATGCAGAGCAGAATCGCGTCGAAGTTCTTGCGCAGGTCTGCGACGCTGTAGTCCGCGCCGACGTGTACGCCGGCCTGGAAGATCACGCCCTCCTCGCGCATCTGCTCGAGCCGCCGGTCGATCAGCCACTTCTCGAGCTTGAAGTCAGGGATGCCGTAGCGGAGCAATCCCCCGATGCGATCTCCCTTCTCGAACACCGTCACCGTGTGACCGGCGCGGGTCAACTGCTGTGCCGCCGACAGACCCGCGGGTCCCGAGCCCACCACCGCGACGGAACGACCCGTCCGACGCTCGGGGCGAATCGGGCGAACCCAGCCCTCGTCCCAGCCGCGGCGCACGATCTCCCATTCGACCTGCTTGATCGTCACCGGGTCCTGGTTGACGCCGAGCACGCACGCCTGCTCGCACGGCGCCGGGCAGACCAGTCCGGTGAACTCCGGGAAGTTGTTCGTCGAATGCAGCCGGGAGAGCGCATCTTCCCACTTGTCGCGGAACACGAGGTCGTTGAAGTCCGGGATGATGTTCCCGAGCGGACAGCCCTGGTTGCAGAACGGGATGCCGCAGTCCATGCAGCGTGCAGCCTGATCACGCGTCTTCTCGTGAGGGAAGTCCTCTTGCACGCAAAGCCAATCGCGCAGGCGCTCGTCTACGGGTCGGTACGGAGTCGACTCCCTCTTGTGCTTGAGGAAGCCACGGACGTCACCCATTCCCGCTCCCCGCCGCGATGCGGTCGGTGAGCATCCGCTTGTAGTCTCTCGGGAAGACTTTGACGAAGCGCGGTGCGTAGGTGTCCCACTTCCGTAGAACTTCGTCGGCCTTCTTGCTGCGGGTGTATTGGAAGTGCCGGCGCACCATGCGTTGCACGGACTCGAGATCCTCGGGCGAGAGCGGATCGAGGTCGACCGTGTCCGGGTTCACTCGGCTCGGGAAGCTACCGTCTTCGTCGAGCACGAAGGCCATCCCGCCGCTCATGCCCGCGGCGAAATTGCGTCCCACCCTGCCCAGGATCACGGCGCGGCCGCCCGTCATGTACTCACAGGCGTGGTCGCCGACGCCCTCGACGACGGCGCTGGCGCCGCTGTTGCGCACGCAGAAGCGCTCGCCGGCCACTCCCTGGAAGTAGGCCTCGCCGCTGGTCGCTCCGTAGAGCACCACGTTGCCCGTGATGATGTTCTCGGCCGGATCGAAGCTGGCGCCTTCGGGCACCTTCACGACGATCTTGGCGCCGGAGAGACCCTTCCCGCAGTAGTCGTTGGTGTCGCCCTCGACGATGAACGTGAGGCCCCTCGGGCAGAATGCGGCGAGGCTCTGACCGGCGCTGCCTTTGAGACGCAGCGTGATGGTGTCTTCGGGAAGTCCCTCCTCGCCGTATTTTCGAGACACCTCCGAACCGAGGATGGTGCCCAGCGTGCGATCCGTGTTGCGGATGGCTTGATCGATCGCGACGGCCTCACCGCGCTCGAGCGCCGGTCGCGCACGCTCGAGCAGCTTCATGTCGAGGACGGCCTGCAGCTCTTCCCCGAGGCGTTGCTTCTCGCAGTTGTAGAGCGCATGCGGTACATCCGGCTTGAACAAGACCTCGGAAAAGTCCAAGCCCTGCTGTTTCCAATGATTCACGGCCTTGTCGACGTCGAGGCACTGCACCTGACCGATCATCTCGTCGACGGTCCGAAAACCGAGCTGGGCCATCCACTCGCGCATCTCGCGCGCAACGAAGAGCATGTACCGCATCACGCTCTCGGGAGTTCCGGCGAAGCGCTTGCGAAGCTCCGGGTCCTGTGTCGCCACGCCGACTGGACAGGTGTTGAGATGGCACACTCGCATCAGGATGCAGCCCAGCGCGACGAGCGGGGCGGTCGAGAAGCCGAACTCGTCGGCCCCGAGCAGCGCCGCGATCGCCACGTCGCGACCCGTCTTGAGGCCACCGTCCGTCTGCACCCGGATGCGCCCGCGCAGGTCGTTCAGGACCAGCGTCTGCTGCGTCTCCGCGAGCCCGATCTCCCAGGGCATTCCGGCGTACTTGATCGAGGCCAACGGCGAGGCGCCCGTGCCGCCGTCGTGCCCGCTGATCAGCACCCCGTCCGCCTTGCCCTTGGCGACACCGGCCGCGATCGTGCCGACGCCCGACACGGACACCAGCTTGACGGAGACACGCGCGAAGCGATTCGCGTTCTTCAGGTCGTAGATCAGCTGCGCGAGATCTTCGATCGAGTAGATGTCGTGGTGCGGCGGCGGCGAGATCAGTCCGACGCCCGGCGTCGAGTGCCGAGTCTTGGCGATCTTCTCGTCCACCTTGTGGCCGGGTAGCTCGCCGCCCTCTCCCGGCTTCGCGCCCTGCGCCATCTTGATCTGCAGCTCATCGGCGTTGACCAGGTACCAGCTCGTCACACCGAAGCGGCCCGACGCCACCTGCTTGATCGCGCTGCGACGCAGATCGCCGTTCGGATCGGGTGTGAAGCGATCAGGATCCTCGCCACCCTCGCCGGTGTTGCTCCGGCCCCCGAGCCGATTCATCGCGACGGCGAGCGTCTGATGCGCCTCGATCGAGAGCGAGCCGTAGCTCATGGCGCCCGTACAGAAGCGCTTCACGATGCCCTCGACCGACTCGACTTCCGCGAGGGGCGCAGCCGGCCGGTCCGGACGGAAACGGAACAGACCGCGCAGCGTCGAGGCGTGCTCGGTGTCTGCGTCGGCCGCCTTGGAGAACTCCTTGTAGTCCTCGAAGCTGTCGCCCCTCACAGCGATCTGGAGCTTCGCGACCGTGTCCGGATCGAAGGTGTGGCGCTCACCGCGCGCGCGCCATTGATAGAGCCCGCCCGGATCGAGCTCTGGGTAGCTGAAGCCTTCACGCGGGAAGGCGCGGGCGTGCCGGATCACCGCCTCGCGGGCGATCAGGTCGAAGCCTACACCCGAGACGCGAGACGCCGTGCCGGCGAAGCAACGCTCCACCAGGCTGCGATCGAGTCCGATCGCTTCGAAGATCTGTGCGCCGCGATAGGACTGGAGCGTCGAGATCCCCATCTTCGCGAAGGTCTTGAGCAGCCCCTTGTCGTTCGCCTTCACGAAGTTCTTGTGCGCGGTCGCGACGTCGAGGTCTTCGGGCAGGTAGGTGCCCTCCTCCACCAGCTCTTCGACCGTCGCGAGCGCCAGGTACGGATTCACGGCCGCCGCCCCATAGCCGATCAGCAGCGCCATGTGCGCCACCTCCCGCGGCTCGGCGCTCTCGCAGACGATCCCGCAACGCGTCCGCAGCGTGTTCCGGATCAGGTGATGGTGGACGGCTCCCGTCGCGAGCAGCATCGGGATCGGCGCCAGATCCGGGCTGACGCCTCGGTCCGACAGGATCAGCACGTTCACCCCGTCGCGAACTGCCGCCTCGACCTCGCTGCACAGACGATCCAGCGCGGCGACGAGCCCGCCTCCCGCCTCGGCCGCCTTGAACAGGCACGGGAAGGTCCGCGCGCGGAAGCCCGGCCGGTCGACCCGGCGGAGCTTCTCGAGCTCGCGGTCGGTGAGCACGGGATGCTCGATTCGCAACAGCCGGGCGTGCGCCTCCGTCTCCTCGAGCAGGTTCTGTTCGGCGCCGAGGGTCGAGTAGAGCGACATCACCGGCCGCTCGTTGATCGAGTCCATCGGCGGGTTGGTGACCTGGGCGAACAGCTGCTTGAAGTAGCGATAGAGCAGCTGCGGCCGCTCCGAGAGGCAGGCGAGCGCGGCGTCTTCACCCATCGAGCCGAGCGGCCACTTGCCCTGCGCCGCCATCGGAGCCAACAGGATCCGGAGATCCTCGCTGGTGTATCCGAACACCTGCTGCAGCCGGAAGCGCTGCTCCGGGCTGATCGCCGCATCGCTCGCGTCGGCCGCCGGCAGATCCTCGAGCCGCAGGCGCTGGCGCTCGACCCACTCGCGGTAGGGCCGCCGCGCCGTGTAGCGCCGCTTGATCTCGGCGTCCTCCAGGATCCTGCCCTGCTCCAGATCGACACAGAAGATCTTGCCGGGGTGCAGACGCTCCTTGATCAGCACGTTCTCGGGCGGGATGTCGAGGACTCCCACCTCGGAGGCCATCACCACGAAGCCATCCTTGGTCACCGTGTAGCGGGACGGACGCAAGCCATTGCGGTCGAGAACGGCGCCGATCTTGCGCCCGTCGGTGAAGGCGATCGAGGCCGGCCCGTCCCACGGCTCCAGCAGGAACGAGTGGTACTCGTAGTAGGCCCGCAGGTCGGGATCCATGTCATCCCGGTTCTCCCACGCCTCCGGGATCATCATCAGCATCGCCTCCGGCAGCTCCCGACCGGTCAGCACCAGGAACTCGAGCGCGTTGTCGAAGCGGGCCGAGTCGCTCGCGCCCTCGCGCACGATCGGATAGAGGCGCTTCAGGTCGTCGCCGAACAGCGCGGTGGCCATCGTGCCTTCGCGCGCGTGCATCCAGTTCTGGTTGCCGCGGATCGTGTTGATCTCGCCGTTGTGCGCCAGGTAGCGAAAGGGATGCGCGAGATCCCAAGCGCCGAAGGTGTTCGTGCTGTAGCGCGAGTGCACGAGACAGAGCGCCGACCGGAAATCGGGATCCACCACGTCCGGATAGAAATGCGGGATCTGCGTCGAAATCAGCATGCCGACGTAAGCGATCGTCCGACACGACAGGCTCGGCACGTAGAAGAAATGGCGTCCGCCCGACTCCGCACCGGCCTCGCGCTCGACCAGGCGTCGGATCAGGTAGAGCTTCCGTTCGAAGGCGTCGGCGTCGGCGGCTTCGCGGCCTTGCGCGGCGATGAAGATCTGGCGGATGCGGGGCAGCCCAGCGCGCGCCATCCGCCCGATCGCGTTCGGGTCGTGCGGCACGTCGCGCCAGCCGATCAGCCGCTGGCCCTCGCGCAGGGTGACGCGCTCGAAAGTCGCCGCTTGGCGCGCCGCCGCCGCCGGATCCTGCGCCAGGAACACCATGCCGACCGCATATTTCTGGGGCGCCGGCAGCTCGATGCCGCGGGCGGCGCACTCCCGGCGCAGAAACGCGTCCGGAATCTGGAACAACAGGCCCGCACCGTCGCCGGACTCGGGATCGCAGCCGCAGGCACCGCGATGCTCGAGGTTCAGCAGGACCTGCAGACCTTTTTCGACGACAGCGTGTGACTTCTCGCCACGGATGTTGGCAACGAAGCCGACGCCGCACGCATCCCGCTCGAAGGCAGGATCGTAGAGGCCTTGCTTCTGAGGCACTCCCGGGAGGGTCATGCTGTCGGCCCGCTCACGCGCGCGACCCTCACCCGCCGCCAGGGAGATCCGGCGCTCGAGGGCGCCTTGCGAGCTGCTCTTCGAGCTTCCAGAAAGCCTCGGAAGTACGCGAGAGTCTTGAGGTTTTCGGAGATTTCAGGCTAGGAGATCGAGTTTCTGCTGTCAACTCTGCCGCATTATTCCCGGTCATCCACGAGCTGTCGCATGCGGTCTGGAGTGTTGGTGAAGAGGCCGTCCACCCCGAGCGAGAGCAGCCGCTTCATCTCCTCCAGCGGGTCCACGGTGAACACGTAGACGGCCAGCCCCTCGCCGTGCGCCCGTTCCACGAAGTCCCGGTCCACCAGGGGCAGCTCGGGATTCACGGCCTCGGCGCCGAGCGCGTGCGCCCGTTCGATCCAAGCCTGCGGCGCCCGGCGCGAGAGCAGGAGGGCGATGCGGGCTTCGGGCTCCTCCCCGCGCAGCTCGGACAGAACCGGGTCGTAGAACGACGAGAACAGCGTCCGCCCGAGCAGGCCCCGCCTGCGCACCTCACCGACTGCGACCGACGGCAGGCCAGCATAGGCGCCGCGCCCCCCCTGCTTCAGCTCGAGGTTCAGGGCAATGCGTGCGCCGAAGCCGTCGAGCAGCTCCTCCAGCGTGGGCACCCGGTGGCCGCCGCCCGCATCGAGCGCCCGCACCTCGGCTCGGCTCGCTTCCCCGATCTCGCCCCGCCCGCCGATGCGCGCGAGCTCCGCATCGTGAACGACCATCACCTCACCGTCGCGCGTGCGGTGCAGATCGACTTCGATCATGTCCGCCGCCTGGGCGACCGCCAGCTCGTAGGCAGCCAGGGTGTTCTCGGGCAGGTAAGCCGAAGCCCCGCGATGGGCGATCACCAACGGACGCTCCGGTCGCCGCCCCCCTTGCCTGGCCATCCCGCCTCCATCCGTGGCGCGGCTCAAGCATCCGCCACGCCGCGCCGATGCGCGAGCCAGTGAGTGCGGAACCGCGACAGGCCCCGCTCAGCGGCCCCGAGCCGATCGCCACGGATCAGGCAGGCATCACGCAGATCCTGCGCACCGCAGTGCAGGAGGGCGCGTCCGACGTGCACTTCAAGGCCGGCGAGCCTGTCTTGATCCGCATCAAGGGCGGTCTGGTCCCGCTCAGGGTCGCGCGCCTCACGCCCGACGCCACCGGCAAGATCTTCGAGGCGCTGCGCCCACGACACCTCGATCACGTTGCTGGCAGCAACCTGCAGGAGCTCGACTTCTCCTTCGCACTCTCGGGCGTCGGGCGCTTCCGCGTGAACGCGTTCCGCCAGCGCGGCAGCCTCGCGCTCGTGATTCGGGTGATCCCGAACAAGATCCCGGACTGGAAGGAGCTCAGCCTGCCGCCCGCGCTGCCGAAGCTCGCGGAGGAGCGCCGTGGGATGATCCTGGTGACGGGAACCACCGGCAGCGGGAAGTCCACCACGCTGGCGGCCTTGATCAACCACGTCAACCACACGCGCACCGCGCACGTGGTCACCATCGAAGACCCGATCGAGTTCTTGTTCCACAACAAGAAGTCGTCGGTCGTGCAGCGCGAGATCGGGGTGGATACCGCCAACTTCGCGAGCGCCCTGCGCGCCGTGCTGCGGCAGGATCCGGACGTGATCATGATCGGCGAGATGCGTGACACCGAAACGATCGACATCGCGCTGAAGGCTGCCGAGACGGGCCACCTGGTGATCAGCACGGCTCACACCACCGACGCCGCCAAGACCGTGCAGCGGCTGCTCGCGGTGTTCTCGCCTTCGGAGCAGGCGATGATGCGCATGCGGCTCGCCGAGAGCCTGCGCGCCGTCGTCTCGCAGCGTCTGCTCCCCCGCCTGGATGGCAAGGGCCTGGTGCCTGCCGTCGAAGTCATGGTGGCGACGCGGGTGATCCAGGAGTGCATTCGCGACGAGGGGCGCGCGCACGAGATCACCGACTTCGTGTCCAAGGGACAGCACTACGGCATGCAGACCTTCGACCAGCACCTGCTCCAGCTACTGCAAGCAGGGCTGATCTCGAAGGAAGTGGCCCTCTCGGCCGCGAGCAGTCCGGCGGACCTGGATCTTCAGATCCGCGTGGGCACCGCGACCGACGACATGGCGATCGAGCGCCACGACTACGGCTCCATGTCCGAAGACGACTTCTCGGCGCCGCGCAGCGGAAGCTGAGCCCGGCGCCCTACTCGGCCCAGCCCCGCGAGCGCTCGACCGCGCGCTTCCACCCCGCGTACAGTCGCTCGCGACGGTCGGTAGGCATGCGCGGCTCGAAGCGCTCACCGGCATCGGTGACGGAGGCGAGCTCGCCTCGATCGCGCCAGAAGCCGACCGCCAGGCCGGCAAGCGCGGCGGCACCGAGGGCGGTCACCTCGAGCACCGCCGGGCGCCGCACCGGCACGCCCAAGAGGTCGGCCTGGAACTGCATCAGGAAGTCGTTGCGGCAGGCCCCGCCGTCGACGCGCAGCGTGTCGAGCGCGAGCCCCGCATCGCTCCTGAAGCACTCCACCACGTCTCGGCTCTGGTAGGCGATCGCCTCGAGCGCCGCGCGCACGAGGTGCGCACGCGTCGTGCCGCGCGTGATGCCGACCAGTGCACCGCGTGCACGCTCGTCCCAATAGGGCGCGCCGAGCCCGACGAAGGCAGGCACCAGATAGACACCGCCGGTGTCCGGGGCCGAGCGCGCGACCGCCTCGCTCTCGGCGGCGCTGTCGATGATGCCCAGCCCGTCGCGCAGCCACTGGACGGCCGCGCCGCCCACGAAGATGCTGCCCTCGAGCGCATACTCGACGCGCCCGCCGAGGCTCCACGCCACGGTGGTGATCAGCCCGCTGGTCGAGGCCGGCGCCACACCGCCGGTATTCATGAGCAGGAAGCAACCTGTGCCGTACGTGTTCTTCGCACTGCCCGGCGTGAAGCAGCCCTGCCCGAACAGCGCCGCCTGCTGGTCGCCGGCCATGCCCGTGATGGGCACGGCCCCGCCCAGCCAATCCGGATGCGCCTCGCCGAAGACGCCGCTCGAGTCGCGCACCTCGGGCAGCAGCGCCCGCGGGATGCGCAGCTCCGCCAACAGCCGCTCGCTCCAGTCGCCCTCGTGGATGTCGTACAGCATCGTGCGCGAGGCGTTCGACGGCTCGGTCGCGTGCACCCTGCCGCGCGTCAGCCGATGGAGCAGCCAGCTGTCGACCGTGCCGAACGCCAGCTCGCCGCGCTCGGCCCGGGCCTGCGCACCCGGCACGGCGTCGAGGATGAAGCGGATCTTGGTGGCGGAGAAGTACGCGTCGATCACGAGCCCGGTGCGCCGCCGCACCTCGTCCTCGAGGCCGCGGCTGCGCAGCTCAGCGCACAGCTCGGCGGTCTGGCGCGACTGCCAGACGATGGCACGGTGGATCGGCTCGCCACTGGCGCGATCCCACACCACCGTGGTCTCGCGCTGGTTCGTGATGCCGATGGCGGCCACGTCCGCGGCGCTCGCACGCGCCCGCAGCAGCGCGCCGCGAGCCGCGCGCAGCTGCGTCTCCCAGATCTCGGCCGGGTCGTGCTCGACCCAGCCGGGCTTCGGAAAGTGCTGGGAGAACTCGTGCTGGTCGATGGCGACGGCCGCTCCGCTCGCATCGAACAGGATCGCGCGCGAAGAAGTCGTGCCCTGGTCGAGCGCCATCACGTAGCGGGCCATGTCTTGCCTCCGGGCTACTCCGAGAACAGCGCGTCCACGAACTCGGCGGCCGAGAAATCGCGCAGGTCCGAGGCGCTCTCGCCGACCCCGACGTATTTCACGGGCAAGCCGAGCTCGTCCGCCAGGCCGACGATCACTCCGCCTTTCGCGGTGCCGTCGAGCTTGGTCAGCACGATCGCCGAGACCCCGGCGCGGCTGGTGAACTCGCGGGCCTGCGAGATCGCGTTCTGGCCGGTGTTGGCGTCGAGCACGAGCAGCGTCTCGTGCGGCGCGCCCGGCAGGTCCTTGCCGATCACGCGCGCGATCTTCGCGAGCTCCTCCATCAGCGGCAGCTTGGTCTGGAGGCGGCCCGCAGTGTCGATGATCGCCACGTCGGTGCCGCGCGCGATGGCGGCCTTCACCGTGTCGAAGGCCACGGCAGCGGGATCGCCGCCGTCCGGCCCGGCGATCAGCTCGGCGCCTGTGCGTTCGCTCCAGCGCTGGAGCTGCTCGCGCGCGGCCGCACGAAAGGTGTCCCCCGCTCCGAGCACGACGGAGCGGCCGGCGGCGCGGTAGCGAGCGGCGAGCTTCCCGATCGTGGTGGTCTTCCCGGAGCCGTTCACGCCGAGCACCAGCACCACGTGGGGCTTCCCAGAAAGCGCCAGCGGATCGCCGCTGGGCTCGATGCGAGCGAGCTTCTCGCTGATCGCCTGCCGCAGCACGGCGCGCACCTGCTCGGCGCCACCGCCCCCCGCCTCGCGCCGAACTCGCGCCAGCAGGTCTTCCGCCGTCGCCACGCCGAGATCGGCGCCGAACAGGAGCGCCTCGAGCTCGACCAGCAGCGCGTCGTCCAGCCTGCGCTCGCCGAGCACGCTGCCGAGGCGGCCGAGCAGCGCGTCCTTGGTGCGCGCGAGGCGCTGGGCGAGGGGGATCGGAGTCGGCAGCTTCGGCGCCGCGACCGGCGCCTTCGGCTGTGCGGGCGGCGGAGCGGGTGCGGCGAGCGAAGTCGGGCGCGGCGCCGGAGCTGCGGGCGGCGCGCGGCGCAGCAGCAGGGCGAAGCACAAGAGAGGCGCCGCGCCGGCCAGCGTGGCCGCGAGCAGGATCAGCCATTCGGACGCCGGCTGCATGGGCGCGCCAGTCTAGCGGCCCCCTCTTGCAGCGAGCGCAACCACGCGAGACCGTGGCGGCTGGAGGTCTCGTGCGACTCATCGCGCTGCTCGTCTCGCTGGCGCTCGCCTGCGCGCAGCCGAGCTCGCCGGCCGGCGCCCAGCTCGGGCCGGGCGATCACACGCGAGAGTTCGCACACGGTGGCGCCGAACGCCGCTATCTGCTGCACGTGCCGGCCCTCGCGCGTCCGGCTCCGCTTCCGCTGGTGATCGCCTTCCACGGCGGCGGCGGCAACGCACCCGGCTTCCAGCGCTACGCCGGCCTCGACGCGCTCGCCGATCGCGACGGCTTCCTGGTGGCCTACCCGAGCGGCTCGAGCCGCTTGTTCTCCGAGCGCTTGCTCACCTGGAATGCGGGAGAGTGCTGCGGCTTCGCTGCGGAGGCCGGCGTGGACGACGTCGGCTTCGCGCTGGCCGTGATCGAAGACGTGGCGCAGCACAGCGCGCTCGATCGCTCTCGGATCTACGCCACCGGCCATTCGAACGGCGCGATGATGGCCTACCGGCTCGCCGCCGAAGCCGCGCAGCACGTGGCGGCGATCGCGCCCGTCGCCGGCGCCATGGCGCTCCGGCACTTCGCGCCGGAGCGGGCCGTCCCGGTGCTGCACATCCACAGCGTGGATGACCCGCGCGCGCGCTACGCGGGCGGCGTCACCGAAACGCTCGGCCGCGAGATCTACCACCGCTCGGCCGAGGCGGAGCTGGCGCGCTGGCGCGGTCGCGCTGCCTGTCCGGAGGCGCCGGCGGTGCTCGAGCAACGTACGTGGCCGGCCCGAGACGGCACCGAGCACACGGCAACGCTCTTGGCGTGGGCGCCCTGCGAGGGCGGCAGCGAGGTGCGGCTCTGGAAGCTCACCGGCGCAGGGCACGGCTGGCCGGGCGCCGATCCGGTGCTTCCGGAGCGCATTCTGGGGCCGCGCAGCGATGTGATCTCGGCCGCCGACGAGGCGTGGGCCTTCCTGCGGCGCTTCTCGCTTCCGCAGCCCTAGACGACTCAGGCGGCGCCGTGCAGCTCGACGGCCACCAGCTTCGAGACGCCGCGCTCCTCCATCGTCACGCCGTAGAGCGACTCTGCCACCTCGATGGTGCGCTTGTTGTGCGTGATCAGCAGGAACTGTGAGTTCGCCGACATCTCCTTCACGATCTCGTTGAAGCGGCCCACGTTGGCGTCGTCGAGCGCCGCGTCCACCTCGTCGAGCAGGAAGAAGGGCGACGGCCGCACCTGGAAGACCGACACCAGGAGTGCGATCGCGGTCATCGTCTTCTCGCCGCCGGAGAGCAGGTTCACGCTCTGGAGCCGCTTGCCGGGCGGCTGGGCGGTGATCTCGATGCCGGCTTCGAGCACGTCCTCCGTCTCGGTCAGCGTGAGCCAGGCTTTGCCGCCGCGGAACAGGCGCGGGAAATTCTTCTGGAAGCGTTCGTTCACCGCGTCGAAGGTCTCGCGGAAACGCTTGCGGCTGGTGCGGTTGATCTTGCCGATCGCCTCGCGCAGCTGGGCCAGGCTGCTGTCGAGGTCGCTGCGCTGTTCTTCCAGGAAGCGGAAGCGTTCGCGTAGCTCCTCGTGCTCCTCGATCGCGCCGAGGTTCACGTCGCCGAGCGCTTCGAGGCGCTGGCGAACCTCGTCGAGTCGGCTGCGCCGCTCGTCGGGGCCCTGCGCGAGCAGGGCCGCGATCTCCTGGGTCTCGCGACGGGCGTCGCGCTGGGGACCCTCGGCCGGCGCGCCGGCTGCGCCTTCCACTAGCTGCGTCTCCTCCTCCGGCGCATCGAAGGCGGCGATCTCGACGCTGCCGTCGGCCTCCGGCTCGAGCGGATCGAGGGCGAACACCGGCGGCTTCCAGAGCGCGATGTCCACGCCCCAGCGCTCGCGCACAGTCGTCGCGAGATGGCCGAGGCGCAGCTCCAGCTCGCGCAGACCCAGCTCGGACTGACGCGCCTCGTCGCGTCCCGCCTCGAGCTCGATGCGCACCTCGCGCGCGGCGGTCTCCTGCTCGCGCACCTCGGCCGCCAGCCGCTCCCAGGCGTCCCGCTTCTCCTCGCTCGCGAGGCGGGCGTTCTCCTCCTCGCGTAGGCGCGCGGCGAGGGACTGCTCGGCCTCGGCCAGCGTCCGCGCCAGCTCCTCGCGGCGCTCTTCCGCGCTCTGGATGTCGACCTCGCGGCGCCGGATCCACTCGCGGGTCTCGAGGTTCTGGGCGCGCACACGCTCCAGCCCGGTGCGCACGCGCTGGCAGGCCTCACCACGGCTGGCCTGATGGACGCGCCGCTCGGTGCACACCGCGTCGAGCCGAGCCCGCTCGCGCGCAGCACGGGCGAGGCGCAGGCCGAGCGCATCCAGCGCATGCTGGCACTGCAGGCGCTCTTCGCGCGCCGCGCCGAGCAGCTGCCCCTGCCGCTCGCGTTCGCCGACCAGGCTCTCGAACTCCGCGAGATGCTGTGAGCGCTCCGCGCCGCGCGCCTCCTGTGCCTCACCGAGGGCCTTCACGCGCTCGCGCGAGCGCTCCAGATCTTTCTCGTGGCTGGCCACCGCCAGCGCCGCGGTGTGATGCCGATTGCGCAGGTTCTCGAGCTCGTCGCTCGCGCGCTCGAGCTCGGTCTCGACCTGGCGCGCGACGGTCTCGAGCACCGACACCTCGCTGTCGAGCGCCTGCACCTCGCTCTCGAGCTCGCGCACCTCGCGCACTCGCGTCAACACGCCGGCGCGCTCGCTCTCGCCGCCGCCGCGAATCACGCCGTCGGGCGTCAGCACGTCTCCTTGTGTGGTCACGAAGGTGCAGGGGATGCGGCCCTGGCCGTAGACCTCGAGGGCCTCGCACAGCTGCTCCACCAGGTTCACGCCGCCGAGTAGCGCCTGGGCAACCGACTCGAAGCCGGGGCGCGAGCGCACGTGGCTCAGCAAAGGACTGCCGAGCGGCACGAAGCCCTGCGGCTCGGCGGCCGCACCGCGGTCGAGCACCACCACGCCGCGGCCGGCGCCGGCGCGGCGCAGCTCCTCGAGCGCCGCCAGCGCGCCCGCCTGCGTGGAACCGACCAGACCCTCGGCGCGCTCGGCGAGCAGCGCCTCGACGGCGCGCTCCACGGCGGGCTCGGCCTCGAAGGCCTCCCGCACCAGGCCGACCAGGCCGAGCGAGCGCCGCGCAGCCTCGGGCAGGCCGGTCAGGAAGCGCGCCGCCTCGCTGATGTCCTCGCGCCGCTCGAGCAGCTCGCGCAGCGAGGCGAGGCGCGCGCGGCGCGTCTCGCGCAGCTCGCGCCGTCCGCGCAGCTCTTCACCCGCACGGCGCGACTCGGCGCCGGCGCGCTCGTCCCGAGCCAGCGCGTCACGCAGCAGGCCCATCCCGCGATCCCGCTCGGCGAGCAGGTTGCGCAGCCCCTCTTCGAGAGCGCGCTCCTCGCCCTCGACGCGCGCTACCTCGCCCTGCTGCAGCTCGATCGCCTCGTCCGCGCTGCGCAGGCGGCGGTCGATCTCGTTCGCGCGGTCGGCCAGCGCGGCGAGCCGATCCTCGCTGCGGGCCACGCGCGTCAGCACCTCGACCAGGGCGTGGTTGTCGGCCTCGCGCGCGCGCTCCAGCAGGCGCAGCGCCTCTTCGGCGGCGCGCGCCTCCGCCTCGGCGCGCGCGCTGGCTGCGCCCTCGTCGGCCAGGGCGGCCTCCAGCACGGACAGCTCGAGCGCGAGCTCGCCCTCCTGCGCCTCGGTCTGGCTCAGCTGCCCTTGCAGCTGCACGCGCTCCCCGGCGCGGGATTCGTTCACCTCGGCCAGCGAGGCGCGCTCGCGGCGCTCGTAGGCGAGCTGGCTCTCGAGCTCCTTGATGCGGCTGCGCAGCTGGAACAGCCGCTCGTTGCCCTCGACCAGCAGCCGCTCGCGCTCGGTCAGCTCGAGGCGCCGGCGCTCGAGCGCGGCCTCGCGCTCCGCGAGGCGCGCCTCGGCGGCGGCCGCGGCGTCGCGCAGGGCGGTGAGCCGGGTGCCGGCATCCGCCAGCTCCGCGCTGAGCGCCGTCCGCTCCTCGGAGGCGAGCGACAGCTCGAGCACGCGCTGGATCTCGCGCAGGCGCTTGTAGCGAGCCGCCTTCTTGGCCTGCCGCTCGATCGAGGAGATCTGGCGCCGGATCTCGCCGAGCACGTCGCGCACGCGTACCAGGTTCTGCTCGGTGCCTTCGAGCTTGCGCTCGGCCTCGACCCGCCGGGCCTTGTACTTGCTGATGCCGGCCGCCTCTTCGATCAGGCTGCGCCGCTCTTCCGGCTTGGCGGAGACGATCTCGGCGATGCGCCCCTGCTCGACGATCGTGTAGCCCTTGGTGCCGATCCCCGTGTCACGGAAGAAGTCGAGCACGTCGCGCAGGCGCACGGGGGTCTTGTTGATCCCGTACTCGGACTCGCCGTCGCGGTAGAGCCTCCGCGAGACCTCGATCTCCGCGTACGCGGCGTACTCGGGCGGCGCGATGCCGTCGGCGTTGTCGAAGCTGAGCACGACCTCGGCGAGGCCCACCGGCGCGCGCGCGTCGCTGCCGGCGAAGATGACGTCCTCCATGCCCTTGCCGCGCAGGCGCCGCGGCGCCTGCTCGCCCATGGCCCAGCGGATGGCGTCCACCACGTTCGACTTGCCGCAGCCGTTCGGCCCGACGATGGCCGTGATGCCGGGCTGGAACGAGAAGGCCGTCTTGTCGACGAAGCTCTTGAAGCCGTTGATCTGGAGCGACTTGATCCGCAACCGGACCCCCATCCGCGCACGCGGCCCGACCTTTGCAGGATGGCCCCACCGCCCGGGCAGTGATGTGACCGTGGTCTCAGACGCTGATCTTTGGGGGGAGCCGAGGTTGTAACACCGGCGGCGCGCCCCTGGCAACCGCTCGGGGGCCGTCAGGCACCTGCCGCCGCGACCGGCGCCTCGGCTGCGTACTGGAGGCGATACAGGCGCGCGTACAAGCCGCCTCGCGCCAGCAGCTGCGGGTGGCTGCCCGACTCCACCACCCGGCCGTGGTGCATCACGAAGATCCGATCCACGTCCTGGATCGTGGAGAGGCGATGCGCGATCACGAGAGACGTCTTGCCTTCCATCAGCACGTGGATGCCGCGCTGGATCAGCGCCTCGGTCTCGCTGTCGATCGAGCTGGTCGCCTCGTCCAGCACCAGCACGTCCGCGCCGTGCGCGAGCGCGCGGGCGAAGGAGAGCAGCTGCCGCTGCCCGGCCGACAGGTTCGCACCGCGCTCGCGCAGATCCGTGGCGTAGCCCTGCGGCAGGCCGATGACGAAGCGGTCGGCCTCCACCGCGGCCGCCGCCCGCCGGATCCGTTCGCCCGCGAGCTCCGGCCGGCCGAGCGCCAGGTTCTCTTCGATCGTGCCGCTGAACAGGAAGACGTCCTGCAGCACCATGCCGACCCGGCGCCGAAGCTCTCGTTGAGGGATGTCGCGCAAGTCCACGCCATCCAACAAGATCTGACCGCGATTCACTTCGTAGAAGCGGGTCAGCAGCTTGATCACCGTGGTCTTGCCGGCGCCGGTCGCGCCGACGAAGGCCACGCGCTCGCCGGGCGCCACGCGGAACGAAACGTCGCGCAGCACGAAGTCCTCGCCCGAGTAGGCGAACCAGACGTTCTTGAACTCGACCTCGCCTCGGGGCGCGCCCGCCGGAACGGGCGAGGCGCGCAGCTCGGGTGCGGGGTCTGCGATCGCGGGCTGCGTGTCGAGCAGCTGGAAGATGCGCTCGAGGCTCGCCATCGAGGATTGCATCACGGAGTACTTCGCCGAGAGATCGCGCAGCGGCAGGAAGAAGCGCCGCATGTAGTCCATGAACAGATAGATCGTGCCGGCGGTCGTGGCGCTCGTCGCCGCCCACAGCACCGTGGCGGTGGTGACGCCCTGTGCCAGCTCCACCACCGAGAACAGCGCCGAGTCGTACCAGATCGAGGAGATCCAGGCGTCGGTGTGCTGGCGGTTCATGCGCTCGAAGTCGCGTTGGTTGCGGGCCTCGCGCGTGAACAGCTGCACCACCTTCATGCCGGTGACCGTCTCCTGGATCGTGGCGTTGATGCGGGCGAGCAGCACGCGGGTGGCCCGGAAGGCGTCTCTCACCTTCAAGCGGAACACGAAGGCTGCGAGCGCAAGCACCGGAACCACCGCGAAGGTGATCGCAGCGAGCCGCGGCTCGATCCAGAACAGCACGGTCGCGAAGCCCGCCATGCGCAGCAGGTCGGTGATCAGCAGCACTAGGCCGGCCGAGAACATCTCGGCGACGTTCTCGACGTCACTGGTGGCGCGGGTGACGAGCCTCCCCACCGGATACCGATCGAAGAAGGCCTGGTGAAGCTGCTGGATGTGGTCGAAGACGACCTCACGCAGGTCGCGCATGGCGGCCTGCCCGGTGGCGGCGATCAGGAGCGTCTGGGCGTACTCGAGCCCGGCGCGCAGCACGCTCGCCGCCAGGTACAGGCCGGGCAGCCAGACCAGGGGCGAGACGCCGGCCGGAGGGCCCAGCAGCCCACCGAGCGCTCCGCCCGGCTCGGGCGCGCCCCGGATGAAGTCGAGGCCGGTCTTGATGATCCAGGCGGGTGCGAGCTCGAAGCAGAAGAGCGGGCCGACCAGCAGCAGCGTCGCGGCGACCTGCCAGTGGTAGGGGTTCACGTGCCGCCAGAGGCGCGCGAGCAGCTTGCGGTCGATGGCCTTGCCTAGCGCCTCCTCCTCGAGGATCTGCGCGAGGCCGCTGCGCGGCCCGGGCGGCGTCGAGCTGCTCAAGCGATCGCCTCCACCGCGGCGAGGTCCGCGCGGCGTCGCTCCTCGGCCTCCTGGTCCTGGGCGAGCCGGGCATAGAGCCCGCCGCCCGCCACCAGCTCCCCGTGCGAGCCCTGCTCCAGCACGCGGCCCGCTTCGAGCACGACGATGTGGTCGGCCTCGCGCACGGTCGAGACCCGCGAAGCCACCATCACCACGGTGCGCCCGCGGAACACCTCGCGCAGCCCCGCCTGGATGGCGGCCTCGGTCTCGGCGTCCACCGCCGAGAGCGTGTCGTCGAGGATCAGGATGCGCGGATCGAGCGCGAGCGCGCGCGCCAGGGCGGTGCGCTGGCGCTGGCCACCCGACAGCATCACGCCGCGCTCGCCCACGATCGTGTCCCAGCCCTCCGGCAGCTCGCGCACGTCCTTGGCGAGCTGCGCGCGCTCGGCCGCCTGCTGCACCTGGCGCGGCTCGGTGGCGGGCAGCCCGTAGGCCACGTTGTCGGCCAGCGAGAGCGAGAACAGGAAGGCGTCCTGGGGAACCATCGCGATGTGGGAGCGCAGGGTCTTTAGCGGGATGCGGTTCACGTCCACGCCGTCGAGGAAGACCATGCCGTCGTCCACCTCGTAGAGGCGCGGGATCAGCGAGGCGAGCGTGGTCTTGCCCGAGCCGACGGGCCCCACGAAGCCGACCACGCTGCCGGCGGGAATGCGCAGCGAGACGTCGCGCAGCGCGGCCCCGCGGCCATCGCCCCCCGAGTAGGCGAAGGTGAGGTGGCGCAGCTCGATCTCGCCCGACAGCTCGCGCACCGGCAGCACCTCGGCGTGGTCGCGGATGGCCGGCACTTCCGACAGCACGTCGTCGATGCGCTGCATCGAGGCGGTGCCCCGCTGCACCAGCGTGAACACCCAGCCCATGATGAAGATCGGAAAGGTCAGCTCGATGATGTACATCGAGAAGGCGAAGAACTCGGCGTAGCTCATCTCGCCGCGGTCGATCTCGGGAAAGCCCACGAAGCAGAGCACGAAGATGCCGATCGCCGGCAGCAGGCTGGTGATGGCCGGCATCGCGCCGTTGACCCGCACCACGCGCAGCTGGCGGTGGTAGAGCGCGTCCGTCAGCCCGGCGAAGCGGCGGCGCGTGGTCTCCTCCATCGCGTAGGCCTTCACCACGGAGATGCCGGAGATGGTCTCCTGCAGGTGGCTCGACAGGTCGGAGAGACCGTTCTGCACGGCCAGGTTGCTGCCGTACATGGCGCGGCCGAAGGCCCGCGCAATCAGGATGAACAGCGGATACGGGATCGCCGCGAGCAGCGTGATGCGCACGTCCATCGCGAGCATGGCGGCGAACACGCCCGCGAACAGCACCGGCGTCTGCGCCACGGAGAGCAGCCCCGGGCCGAGCATCAGCCGGACCGAGGTGAGGTCGTTCACGCAACGGCTCATCAAATCGCCGGTACGCCAGCGAAAGAAGAAGGATTGTGGCTGGCGCAACAGGTGCGCGAACAGGTCGTTGCGCAGCTCGAACTCGATCTCGCGCGCCGCGTTGAAGAGCTGAATGCGCGAGAAGAAGCGCACGCCCGCGCGCGCCCCGGCGATCGCGATCAGGCTGGCGCAGCGCAGCGCGATGTCGGCCGCCGGCAGGCCATCGATCACGGCCTGGGCGCACCAGCCGGTCGCGAGCGGGAAGAGCACGAACAGCACGGCGTAGAGCAGCGTGGTGAGCGTGCCGGCGAGATAGTCGCCGCGGCGGTGGCGCATGTAATGCCAGAGCCGGCGGAACATCTTGCGCCGGCTGATGGCGATCGCCGCGTCGCTCGCAGGCAGGCTGGCGGCGCTCACCGCCGATACCAGGCTGCGAGGCGCGCGCGATCGAGGCCGAGCCAGAGGGCGACGAGCAGGCTGGCGGCCGTCACCGGCGGTACCAGGCGGCGACGCGCGCGCGATCGAGGCCGAGCCAGAGGGCGGCGAGCGCCAGCGTGTTCTTCGCCACCGTCCGGAACACGCCGCGCGCCAGGTAGCGCCGCGCCGAGGTCACGACCGGCAGCGGGAGCAGCGCCAGCCGGCCGCGCTTTGCCAGCGCCCGCACCATGTCGACGTCCTCCATGATCTCCGCCTGGGGTACCCCGCCGATCGCCTCGAGCGCGCTCCGCCGCGCGAACAGCGCCTGGTCTCCGAACGGCAGGCCGGCGAGCGCGAGGCGGACGCGCACACCCCACTCGACGACGCGCAGCGCGAGGCCGGGCTCGGCGAAGCGGAAGGCGAAGGCCCCCCCGACCACGGCCGGGTCGAGCAGCGCGCCGCGCACGGCGTCGGCCCAGCCCGGCGGCAGGCATGTGTCCGCATGCAGGAACAGGATCGCGTCGGCCTCTGCGGCCCGGGCGCCGGCCTCGAGCTGGCGCGCCCGGCCGGGCGGCCCGGTCACGACTCGTGCGCCCGCGGCGTGCGCGCGCTCGCGCGTCGCGTCGCAGCTTCCGCCATCCGCCACGATGATCTCGACCCCCGCTGCGCGCGCGCCCTCGATGCAGTGCTCGATGCGATCGGCTTCGTTGCGCGTCGGGATCACGACCGCGATCCGCACGACGGCCGACGATAGCGCCTTGTGCGGCGCGGTTGCCCGGGCGGGGTGGAGCCCGGTGCTTGCTCCGGTGCTGACAGGTCTGCCGAAAATAGCTTGACCCCGCGCGATGGATTCGGGAAAGAGACGGCATGAGTGACCTTGCGCTGTCTTCTGCTCCGGACGAGCGGCCGATACGTCGGCGCACGCGACGTGATCC
>Ga0247727_10006208_pt1 | contig 23642 bp, 16 predicted proteins | sample WisWelCaveWW1625_FD_202498 | JGI IMG/M metagenome (GOLD analysis project Ga0247727, IMG submission 202498) | Biofilm microbial communities from Wishing Well Cave, Virginia, United States - WW16-25 | ecosystem: Environmental > Aquatic > Deep subsurface > Groundwater > Cave microbial mat | place...
GCAACCGAAGGCGGTCATCTGGGCGACGCGATTGACGAACAAATATTCGTCGGTCATGCACTTGAGCGCATCGTGCAGGTAGACATCCATGTGGTCGAGGTTGTCCATGATGATGACAAGGTCGCGGTAGCCCTTCTTCTTTAGCTCCAGGACCGCATTGGAGATCACATCGTTGGCGGCTTGGAGCCAATTTCGCGTGTCTGGTTCCAAGAGTTTGCGGACTTCGAGCCGGGTGTCGGGACTGGCCTTCATGGAGAGGGCGATTTCGGCCATGCCGGCATCGAGCTTGAGCTGGTCGAAGTGGATTTCGGTGAAGAGCAGTTTTTTTAGCCGCTGCCAGCGATCTTTGAAGTAGCCGGGCTTCAGTTCGATGCCCTCCCGCTCGCGCAACTGGGCGCCGAGTTGCCGGATGATCTCCACGAGCACGTCGAGGAAGTCCACGTCGTGCAGGTCGATGTCGGAGGCGGTACACTGCACGACAAAGTAACGCGGATCACCGTTCTCCAGCGTCTTGACGAGTCGATTCAGTTCGGTGGACTTGCCGCTGCCGCGGTGGCCGGCGAGCACTTGCGCGATGGGCGCAGCGGCGCGGCGGATTTTGCGCGACAGGTGCGTGACGACGTTGGCCTCGCCGCGAACGGAGTCGAGATCGACGTAGAGTTCATGCTGCTCGGGCGTGAGCGGGGCCTTGTCGAACGCGCGATAGACCCGTTGCACAAGATCATTCATGCGCGAATTGTACCCGGCGTGTGTATCAGACGGCAGAGCGAATTGCCGGCCGAGCGACATTTACGGCCCGATCCGCGCGAGCGGCGGGTGGAGGCGAGTGCGTCGCTGATCTGCTGGACGACCGGCGGGCCGTCGCGGAAGTGCCATGCCTGAATGACGAACGTATAACCTGCTTCCTGAAGTTGCCAGGCGAGCCACTCGGCCCAGCGGCGGTCGTCCTTATTATAACTGATGAAGAAGTCTTTCACGGGTGGCACCCCCGCACAGGAGTCGGTCCGGAGATTCATGCTATCGCATGCGGCAGCCGATGTCACGCGCCGGATGCGATGCGTGTGTGGCGATGTTGGGCGATCGGGCCCGCATTACTCGCGGACTTGGTTCACTAATTTGTGGACGGAGGCGGCGATGCGGGTTTCGATGTCGCCGGACCAGCGGAATGCGGGGCGGCCGTATTCGTAGAGGTTCGAGCCGCCTTCGTAGCCGCCTTCCTCCCACACGCGACGCGAGGGGATGTAGGAAATCATGTCGTCCGCGTAGCCGCACACCCAGGTGCCCGGGCCGAACTCGCGTTTGAATCGCAAGGCATAATCGACGACCGTCTCCGCACCCATGCCAATGACGAGCATTTCGTTGCCCAGCCGCCAGGCATGAATGGGATAGGGATAGGCCGACTCGAATTCGTGGCCGGCATCGAGTTTTTTGAGCAGGCGGGCCGCCCAGCGGGCCTTGATGGCGTTTGTGTCCGGGAGCAACGCGGTCAATTCTTCGCGCGAGACCACTTTCAGGTAAGGTAGCTCGATCAATTCGAATGCAGTACGCAGCCCTGGCGAGACCGGCTTCAAGGGTTTCTTCAAGGCGTCCTCGACGGCGGTGGCGAGCATGGTTCCGTAGCGCTGGCAGAGTTCGACGCTGCGGCGCGGCAGCGGGTTCTGATCGCCGCCGCACGTGTTGACGAACATGGCCGCCGTGCCGGGATGGTGCTGCTCCAGTTCGAGCTGGGCGAAGCCGGGGTAATCGCCGCACCAGGTCAGGAAGCTGAGCGTCGTTGGATGGCATGCGTAGCCGAACAGCACTGCTTCGAGCTTTCCGTCCGGACGAGTCACGGTCATTACCGGCACGGTGTGATCGACCGGGCCGAGCAGGGGCGTTCCGCTGGCGATCAGTGCCGGCACGTCGGCTTCGCGGTTATTGCGGCGATTGACGGCGAACGTCGTTTTCCCCTCGCCCGTCTCGAGGCTGGCCGGGGCGAGCCTTGCCAGCGATTCGCCGACCATGGCGACGCATTTCGTCACCATGAGGTCGGTGTATTCGGCGACGAGCACTTCTTGCTCGGCTTCGACCGGATAATAGTCGACCAGATCGTCGCCCAGCCGCGGCCCGCAGTGGTTGTGAGAAAACGTGAACATGACTTGCGAGCGATCGAGCTGGAATCGATCTCGAAGTTGCGTGAACACGCGATCGCTCATGATCTTGGGGACGCCCTGAAAATCGCTTGTGATCAAGACCACGCGGCGGCCGTCGGCATCTTCGAGAGCCAGTGCCTTCATCCAGAGGTCGTGCAGTTTTCCGTCCGGCGGTCGCTTGGACCCGTAGCCGGCGAGCCACACCGATTTCTCCGGCGTGATGACCGCCTTCGCGACGCCGGCCTTCCAGGTCGCGGCACTTGGTGTGGGGTTCGTTACCGTTTCTTTGCCGATCGGGTCGCTTGCGTGTGCGAACGGAATCAACGGCAGAAACAACAGGCAGCCGATAAGGCGTACGAGACGTTTGGATGGCATGGTGATTCTCCTTGTTGCGCGGACTGCCAATCAATCCCGATTCAACGTCAACGTGACGAGCCGCACGTCCATGACGCTTTGGCCGGGGATCTGCAACGCTCGAAGCGCGAGCGAGCCGCGGCCCTTTTCAAGCCGCATCGTGCCGAGATTCAGCGGGCGAAATTCCTTCATCTGCGATTCGGCCGCCGGACGCGGGAGTGTGTCCTGATTTGTGTACAGCGGCGGGTCCCAGCCGTGTGTAACTTTGCCCCGCAGCACGCTCGACCGAAAGCTGAGTTCGATGGTCGAGCCGGCATCGGCATTGGGACACGTGTAGTGGATCGCGACGGAATACTCGCCGGCCGTGTGAACATCGATGTCCCAGGTCATCGAGTCGGCGACGTTCGACCAATTCACGAAGTAGGAGCAGTTCGGCGCGGAGGCGCTGCGCCTCACGCCGCCGCGCGGCACACCGTCGCGGGCGGGCAGCGGCGTCATCGGGAACTCGGGGTAGCCGACGGGATAGGGCCGATCGTCCGGGACCGTCGCTTGGGCTTTCGCTTTTGCCTTGGTCTTGGCCGGGGTTGTGTCAACGGTTCCCAGCACGTCTTTCCGCCACGCGGCGACTTCTTGCGATAACCGCGACGAGACGGCTGGCTGATCGCCGGCGACATTCTTCGTTTGGCCGGGGTCGGCGAGCATGTCGAAGAGTGCGCCGTACTCGTCGAGTCGAAATTGTTGCGTGCGAGCACTGACCCTGCCGGCCCAGTGCGAGAAAATTGTTCGGTCCGGCCAACCGCGTGCCGCGCCGAACAACAGCGGTGAAAGGTCTCGGCCATCGAGCGGCTTGTCGCCCACGCGCGGGATACCGACCAGCGCAGTGAGCGTCGGCAGCAGATCGATCGCGCCGGCGATTTCGCGCACGGTCGTGCCGGGTTGGATCTTGCTCGGCCAACGGAGGAGGAGCGGCACGCGGACGCCGCCTTCGTCGGTCGAGCCTTTGCGGCCCTTCATGCCGCCGTTCCAGCGAAAGCTGTTCGGGCCGTTGTCGCTGAAGTAGATCACGATCGTATTGTCGGCGAGTTTCAACTGCTCCAATCGGCGCAGTACTCGGCCCACGTTCCAGTCGATGTTCTCGCACATCGCCTGCACGCACCGTGTGATATCGACGGTTTCCCGCTCGCCGTCCGGGCCGCGCATCGGGATTGGTTTGTCCTTGAATCGCTGCCAATACTCGTCCGGTACGGCAAACGGCGAGTGCGGCGAGTTGAACGGCACGTAGCACAAGAACGAGCGGTCCTTGTTCCGCTCAATGAACTCGATCGCGTGGTCGGTGAAATCGTCCACGATGTATCCCTTGCCGCGGACGGGTTTGCCGTTGTGCTCCAGCGGCGGGTCGAAGTATTCGCCCCAGTGGCCCGACGTGAAACCGTAGTATTCGTCGAAGCCGCGAGCGGTCGGGTGAAACGGCCACTGGCTGCCGTTGTGCCATTTGCCGAACGCACCGGTGGCGTAGCCCGCCGCCTTGAACGCGTCGGCGATCGTCCGCTCGTCCAGGTTCAGTCGCTCTTGGCCGGTTGAAACGCCGCGAACACCGCCGCGCGGGTGATATCGCCCCGTGAGAAATTCCGCTCGCGTCGGCGAGCACACGGGACAGACGTAGAAGCGGTCGAACAACGCGCCGTCGCGGGCCAGCGAATCGATGCTGGGGGTGCGCAATTGAGTGTTGCCATGAAGGCTCAGGTCGCCCCAGCCCTGGTCGTCGGAAAGAAAAATTACTACGTTCGGCCGTTGCTCGCCGGCGAGGGATTGACCTAAGGGCAGCCAGAGTGCGGCAAGTAGTGTGACGAAGGCTCGAATCACGATGGTTCTCCATTGAAGGCCCAGAGCGATGATAATCACTCGGACAGCCGTGTGCAGTTTCGAATTACCCGCGTGCGTGCATAAAATCGCTCGTTCGAGTCGGATCATCACTTTCGCTTGTTGAACCAGAGTCGCTCGGCCGTCTTTCCCAGGATGGCCTCTTGTTCGGATTGGTTGAGCCCAAGTTCGTGGGTGATGATTTTGAGGTGTTGGGCGTACGTCACTTTGGGACACCACAGCTCGCACGGGAAATCGCTGCCCCAGACGCAACGGTCCGGCCCGAACGCTCGGATCACCGCGCGGCAGGCGTCGTGAAGGTCGCGGCACGGGTACGGCTCGTCACTGCCGGTCGGGATGAACGTCAACTTGGCGTGCAGGTTGGAGTGCCGTGCGAGTTTCACGGTGTCGGCAACGATCGCATCCAAGTCGGGGCCGATCTTGATGTTCAGGCAGTGGTCCAACACGACTCGGAGCTTCGGCTGGCGATCGAGCATCGTGGATAACTCGTCTCGTTTGTCACGGTTCACGAGCACGTTGATTACGATCCCAAGTTGTTCGGCGGTCTCCCAGAGCTTGCGCACGCCGGGATGGTCGAGCCGGCCGTCGGCCGCCGGGATGCTACGCATGCCTCGCACGTTGTACTCGCGCGCGAATTGTTCGAGCAGCCCCGGACTGTGCGGGTCGTCGGGATCGAGCGTACACACGCCGATCATCCAGTCGGAGTTCGCCCGCGACGAGTCGGCTGTGAAGCGATTGTCCCAGCGGTAGAACGTACTCGTCTGGATCGCAGTCACGTAACGCACGCCCGCGGCCTTCATCTCGCGGCGCAGGTGGGTGAGTGTCCCGGTGCCTTGGGGTGGCCGGTACGGTTTTTCAATGGTTGGGTATTTCGTCTCGTCCTCGCCATAGATGTGTGCGTGGCAATCGATGATCAGCATGCTGATGTACCTCCGGCGGGCTGCAATCACTTTATTTGACTGGTCGCTTCGGCGGCGGCACGGCGACGCCGGTGAGCCCGCCGGTGACGGGCAGGACCTGCCCTGTGATCCAAGCGGCCTGATCGGAACAGAGCCAGACGACGGCGTGGGCGATGTCCTGCGGTTCACCCCATCGGCCCAACGGAACGGCGGCTCGCACGCGCTCGACCATCTGCTCTTCGGTGACTCCCAAATAGGCGGCCCGTTCCTGCATCACCTTGCGGTTGAACTCGGTATAGACCGGGCCGGGCGCGACCGCATTCACGCGCACGCCGTACGGGGCCAGTTCGACGGCCATCGTTTGCGTGAGCGAAATCACGCCGGCCTTGGCGGCATTGTACGACGCCACCAGCGGCGCCGCGGCGAATCCGTTCAGCGACGAAACATTCACGATCGCACCCGATTCCCGGCGGACCATTGACCGGGCCACCCACTTCGAGCAGAGGAATGTGCCGGTTAGGTTCACCGCCAGTACGCGATCGAATTCTTCCCTTGAAAGTTCGATGAGCGGCTGGACCGTCTGGCCAACTCCGGCATTGTTGACCAGGATGTCGATGCGATCGTGCTGGGCGAGGGCCGCGCTCACTGTCTCCTGCACTGAGCTTTCAGTTGTGACATCGGTCACGTGTGCTCGCGCGGTCCCACCCGCATCGCGAATCAATCGGGCCGTCTCGTCGGCCGTCTCCCGATTCCGCTCCGCGATTTCGACCAACACACCATGAGCGGCCAGCTCCTTCGCAATCGCTCGGCCTAGCCCCTGGCCCGCGCCGGTGACAATCGCGATCTTTCCCGACAGAGACATTGAATGTCCTCCCAGTGCGGCGTTCACGCCCACCACATCGCCCCTTTGGGTTGCTCGATGATGCACTCTTTCAAGAAAGCCAGTGCCTTTCGCAGCCCCTCCTCGCCGCTCATCAGGCTGTCCTCGTGCTCGATCGAGACCACGCCATCGAAGCCGACGATGCGGAGCGTGCTGAAGATGTCCTTCCACAGATCGGCGTCGTGTCCGTAGCCGACAGTGCGAAAGATCCAGCTCCGGTTCGGCTCGTCGGCGTACGGTTTGGTGTCGAGCACGCCGTAGACGTTGCAGTTCTGTGGATAGATGCGAGTGTCCTTGGCGTGCATGTGGCGGATCATGAAGCCGATCTTGCGAATGGCGTCCGGGGGATGGATGCCCTGCCAGAACAGGTGGCTCGGGTCAAAGTTGCAACACACCGTTTCGCCGAGCGCATCGCGCATCTGCAGCAGCCGGTCGGGGCAGTAGACCCATTCGCCGGGATGCATCTCGAAGTTGTAGACCACGCCGTGATCCGCGGCGAAGCCAGCCATCTCCTTCCAGAACGGCAACACACGTTCGGTCCATTGCCAGCGAAGCATCTCAGAAAAATACGGCGGCCACGGGCAGGTGACCCAGTTCGGAGCCCGATCTGTCGCCGTGGCCGCTGGCATTCCGGCGAAACAGTTGACCATGCCGATACCCATCTTCGACGCTAATCGTACACAGTCGCGCAGGTCACTAGTGTGTACTGGGCCAATCGCAGGGTCTGGATGGAGTGGATTGCCGTAGCAGCTCAGCGTACTGATCGTCAGTCCGCGGCTCGCGAACGCGTCGCGGAACTCCGCCAACTTCTGATCGCTCGCCAGCAGCGCGGCCGGATCGCAATGGGCCTTTCCCATGAACGCTCCCGCGCCGATTTCTACGTCTTCAAGACCGTGGCTTCGAACGCGGTCGAGCGCTTGAGCCAGGGGCAAGTCGCCAAAGAGCAGCGCGAACACGCCAAGTTTCATGAGGCACGCACGAAACGAGACACTGGACCGCCAGAAACTACGCCACGCGAGTGCTCATGCTAACATGGGCGTGATGTCATCACAAAGATTCTCCCAGGTTCATGCACATAGTGTCACTCTCGACGAGCCAGGAGTGTGCAATATCGTCGGGCATCGTCCAGTTTTTTCTGCAGGGCGCTGCGACAACGGACGAGAAAATCGTTACTCTATGGCCATTCCCGGTGCCTCAGCTTTTGCAGAAAGGAATGAAATCATGAAGCGACTGATGGCGGCAATATTGGTGTTTGTAGCTGCTGATTCTGCGATGGCCGAAGCGAAGAAACAGGCCAGTCCCCAGCGCCCGGAACCGACGGCGGCGGATGTGGCCTATGGCGAGCACCCTCGGCAGCGAATCGACTTTTGGCAGGCGAAATCGGAGCAGCCGACGCCGCTGGTCGTGTTGATTCATGGCGGCGGATGGACGGGCGGGGACAAAACCGGTTATGGCATCGGCCAGATCAAACCGTTTCTCGACGCCGGCATCTCGGTGGCGTCGATCAATTACCGGCTCATCCAGCACGCCATGGAGGAAAAGGTCGAACCGCACGTGAAGGCCCCACTTCACGATGCCGCGCGGGCGATTCAGTTCATGCGGTCGAAGGCGAAGGAGTGGAACCTCGACAAGACTCGCGTCGGGGCAACCGGTGGATCGGCCGGGGCCTGCACGTCGTTGTGGTTGGCTTTGCACGATGATTTGGCCGACCCGAAGAGCGACGACCCGATCGCTCGCGAATCGTCTCGCTTGACGGCGGCAGCCGTCACCGGGGCGCAGACATCGCTCGATCCGCGGCAGGTCAAAGAATGGATGCCGAACGCGGTCTATGGCGGCCATGCGTTCGGTTATCGCGACGGCAAGCGGTCTCGCGCGGAAGAGTTCGCGCTCGCTCTGGACAATCGCGACAAGCTCGTGGCGTGGATCAAAGAGTACTCGCCGATCGAACTAGCCACCAAGGACGACCCCGCCGTCTACCTCGAATATCCCCGGCAAGACAAGCTGCCCGTGGCCGGCGAGTCGCAAACCGACCCAACGCACTCAGCAGTCTACGGCGTCAAACTCATTGAGCGACTGCACGAAGTGGGTGTGGAGGGGGTCGTAACATACCCAGGCTCGAAGCCGCCGGAGCATCGCACGATAGCAGCTTTTTTGATTGCCAAACTGAAGGCCAAGTGAATTGGGATGGGCAAGCCATACTAAACGTCTTGGGTCGTCCAGTTCGATTGTGCAGCGGTTGGACTCGCCGCGAACTCTTGCGAGTTGGCGGTGCGGGCATGTTCGGATTGAGCTTGCCTGGCGTCTTGGTGGCTGGACTGGAAATCGCTACACCTCAGCCAATGGCTCACTTGAATCGCCGAACTCTTTCAGGGGTACGCCCGCCTTGTCCAACAGAGAAAGATACAAACTGCACATTTTGCGGTTCGGCTTGCCGAGATAGTCGAGTACGCGGCCGCCCTGAATGCGACCGCCCGCGCCACCGAGAAGCACGACGGGCAGTTGCGTCGCGTCGTGATTGCCGGTGAGCATGCTCGAACAGAACAGGATCATCGAATTGTCGAGCATGGTACGGTAGCCTTCTTGAATCCCATCCAGCTTACGGGCGATGTATGCGAGCTGTTCGATGAAGAACTGATTCACCTTGAGCCAGTCGGCAGTGTCGGAGTGCGACAGCAGGTGGTGGATCATGTAGTCCACGCCCAGGTGCGGGAATCGCAGCGACGAGTGGTCGTTGTTGAGCTTGAGCGTCGTGATGCGCGTGGTGTCGGTCTGAAAGCCGAGCACCAGAATGTCGCACATGAGCCGCATGTGTTCGGCGATGTTTTGCGGAATGCCGTCGGCGGGTCGCGGGATGTTCGGCTCGGCAAGCGTCGGCCGCCAGCCTTGCAGTTCGCCCTTCTTGCCGGCCTTTTCGATACGCTGCTCGACCTCGCGCACCGAATCGAGATACTCATCGAGCTTGCGTTGGTCGGCCGCACTGATTTGGCGGCGTAGATCGGTGGCGTCGGCGAGTACGGCATCAAGCACGCTCTTGTCGCCCAGTGAAATTTCGTCCTTGAAGAGTCGATCGAACGCCAGCGCGGGATAAAGTTCCAGCGGTGTCGGTGTGGTCGGCGAACTCCAGGAAATGTGCGAGCTGTAGAGCATCGAGTAGTTCTTGTGGACCGACGGGTTCGACTGCTCGCAGCCCAGGACGAGGCTCGGCACCTTGGTTGAACGGCCATGCCGCCTAGCGAGCAACTGGTCGATACTCGTGCCCGAACGAATCTCGCCGCCCGACGCGAGCGGTGCGCCGGATAGCAAGTTGCCGGTCTGCGAACTATGAATGTTTCCCTTGAGTGCTTCGGCGTTGTACAGGCCGCGAATGAACAGCATTTTCTTGCGGTAATCTGCGAGCGGCGCGAGCACCTTGCCCAGTTCCATGTCCTCGCCAACGCCTTTGGCACACCACTCCTTAGTGTGAAATCCGTTGCCGGAGAACAAAACAGCTAGTCGCACGGGAGCCGCGCTGCCGGTCCGGGTGGCTGCGGGTTCATCGCCCCAGACGGCGAGCGATTCCAGCCAGGGCAAGGCCATCGAAACGCCGACGCCGCGAAGAAACGTGCGACGGGAAAGTTCGTGACGGTTCATGAGTGAGTCCTCAAGAGTGAGGGTATTCTCGTTGATCGGCTTCTGCAACGCAAACTTTTGGTCATGGCGCCTCTGCCAGGTCTGGCCGGTTCACACGAATCTCACGAAATTGACGACTACGGACAATAGAATCCACGGCGACGGAGAATCGATAGTCATGCTGTTTCAGTTGTCGTTGCATTTCGTCGATCAACGGCCCATCGGAAAGCTGCACGCCCCGGCCGAGCGCGTAGCCGAGCAACTTGCGGCAAAATTGACGCACGAAATCGCCGCGGCGCGTTGTAAGCAGATAGCCGCGCAAGCCGTCGAGGCCCTCGAACTCTGTGCCGTCTTGTATTTTGGCACGTGTATCGATCGAGCGGTCGCCGAGGTCCTTGTCGCGGCGGCGTCCGATAGCATCGAATCCTTCGAGAGCGAGGCCAAACGGATCGATGCGCGTGTGACACTTGGCGCAAAGCGGGTCGCTCGAGTGCCGTTCGACAAGCTGACGCACGGTCAGGCCATCGGTCGCGGTTTCGTCTTCGGGCAGGCGCGGTACGTCCTTAGGCGGGCGGGGGAGCCTTTCGCCGAGAAGCACTTCAGACACCCAGTTGCCGCGCAGTATCGGACTGGTTCGCGACGCGCCCGACTGTTTCGCGAGCGTCGTCGCGAAGCCGAGAATGCCGCCGCGAGAATTCTTGCGAACGCCGTCCACTCGTTGCCAATCGGGACCGGTCACATCTGGGAAACCGTAGTGCTTCGCGAGAGCCTCGTTCGAGAATGTGTGGTCAGCGTCCAGGATGGACAGCACCGATACGTCGCGTTGAAACAAGTCGGTGAAAAATCGAATCGACTCTTCGTACATGTCGCCGCGCAGTTCGGCAAACATTGGGAAGTGACGCTCGCTCTTTTCGTCGAGTTTGTCGAATTCGTAAATCTGCAGCCACTGGCAGGCGAACTCGGTCGCCAGCCGGCGCACTCGGCCGTCGCGCAACATGCGGCGAGCCTGGGCCGCCAATTCGTCCGGCTCGTGCAGTCGGCCCGCCGCCGCTACATCGCGCAGCTCGGAATCTGGTTTCGATGACCACAGGAAATAGCTGAGTCGCGTGGCGAGTTCCCATTCCGAAACGGGATGCGATGCTCGCGAACTCGCACCTTGCGTTAGCTCGTCCGACGCCGCTGTTGACGTGACGCTTGACCGGTTGCCTTTCTGTGCGGACGGTTTCTCCGCGCGCGGGGCAGACGGGTTGTCTGGCGGCTTGCTTTGCTCCAGGCGGTACAAAAATGCGGGAGATACGAATACGCGGGCCAAGGTGAACTGAATCGCCTCTTCGTGCGGCAGGTCCTGCTCGCGAAGTTTGCGATACAGGCCACGCAATTCTTTCGCCTCGGCCTCGTGCAATGGCCGGCGGCAAGCCAGCTCTGCAAATGCGAGTAGTGCGTCGACATGCATCGGTTCGGTGTCAGTGAGACGTTTTCTGAACGCCGTGGCGCGGTCGTTGATGGGCTTTCGCAGGGGCTCAAAGACTTTTGGGTCGGCGTCTTGGGTCGCGTACTGCCAGAGTTGGTCGAAGGCGTCGACGAGCGTCAGTGCGTCGTGGCTGACAAAGTGCATTTCATCCCAGAGCCGGTCGAGTCGTGCGATTTCGGCGTCATCGAGCATCAGTCGGCGGAGCGAGTCGTCCTCACGGTGAAACAGGGTCAGCGTTACCACTTCGTCCACGGGTACGATCTTTGTGTAGCACAATGCGGCCGGGAACAGCTTGCGGAAATCGTCGAATGCGGATTCGATCCGGCGGCGAGCGAGCGTGTCTTCGTTGACCAGGAACGGCGTCGCGTGCGACAGGCGGCGATTCTGTGAGGTCCACTGTCCGTTCACATTGGTTTCGATACCGACAGGTGGAAGCGGGCCAGTTATTGAGTCCGGATTCGCGGTGAGCACCTGCAATTGCACACTGCCTTCGTTTCCCGTGCCAGAGTGCAAAGTGCCGGACACGACAAGCTCCGCACCTTCAACCAAATCAGCGGGCAGTCGCAATTCGATCGCCGACGGAGCTCGCACGCACAGGCTTGCCCGGTCAATGGTCGACCCGTTTGAATGTTTGCCGAAAAGTTCGGGGTCCGGCCCGATCGCCGAGGATTTTGGGTTCAGTGTCCCGAGCGGTTTTGACCCGAACGTTCGCATTGCAACGGCGCAGAGCGGTCCGTTCATGGAGGCGAGCTGGCGAGCGAGCATGGCGTCTGGTGAGTCCTTCGGCGGCGGCGACGCTACGCCCTTCAACAACCGCTGCACATCTTCGGCCAGGCGCCGCTTGTCGTCGTCGTCCGGGGCCGATTGCCAGCGCGCGATCAGGGAACCTGGAGGAATCAAATGTCCGGCAGCACCCGTCGCGGGCTCGCTTGTGAAAGTCCAGACGTCGGCGTTGCCATGCAGGTCGGCGTGCGGGTTGCCAGCCAGGATGTTAGGGGAAATGTCGCCGGCGAGATTCCATTCGTTGGCATCGTCGTCGGCGATCGTCAAATCGACCGCCGTCAGGTCGCAGGCGTGGTTTCCGTCGCGCGGGCCGATGGCGATCGAAACGACATCGCCCGGTCGCACCGCAGTTTTTTCCAGCGGCCCGAACTTCACGGCGTTCGCCCCTTGAGCGGTTCCAGCCGCCAGTCTTTGCCGAGTATTACCGCGACGCAGTTCAAGCGTCCACGCCACGCCGTTGCCGCACTCCGGATGCGCGTGCTGCACTTGTCCCTCGATGCGAACCATTGCCGTCAGCGGGCTGTGCCAACCGATGACGACTTGCTGCGTCGGCGACGGATGGACCGCGACGCCGTGTGGTTTCATGTTGCCGGGAATGCGGACGTGATTGTCGGATGAGTTCGCGACAACACTGAGTGCGCTGTCACCAACCCAGCCTTTGATGAAGTCGTAGCCCGCCGCACTCTCCATCTTCCGCGAGATCGGCGTGCCCAATTTCGCAGGTTCACCTGTGCCAATGCCGAGATATTCCAGCCACGCCGCCAGCGCGTCCTCCTCGACGCTGTACTTTGCCGATAGCTGGACGGGATCGATCGCTGCCGTCGTGGCACTCGCCTCGGCCGCCGCGTGCAGGCAGTTCGCGGCAATCGCGAAAATTCGCTCGCGCCGCGCCGTCCATTCGCCGACAAAGGCCCGTACGTCGCGCAGCAGCAATTCCGAGCGACCGGTTGCGACCAGCCTGGGACGCTCCCACACCACGAAATCCTGCTCGTTTCCGTCGCCCGCGTCCGACGCTGCCAGGAACAGCACAAGCTCGTGGGCGTCCGTCGCTGGCGGCAGTTTCACTTTCAATTCTTGCCGCGCGGTGAGCGGACCTACCGGCTCCATCCAGCCCTTTGGTCCATTGAGTTTGCCGATGTGGCCGACACTCGAAAACCGCCACAACGATTGCTGCCACCGCGCGACCTCGCCGGCGAGTGCCATCGCGTCTTCAACCTTCGCAGTGCCCCAACGACGACGAATGCTATCCAGTAACAGAGAGGGTTCGCGGCCGTTCAATGCCGACCACAGGAACCCAAGGTACTTTGGACTCAACCCGTGCTCGTTCGCAACCGACTCGACTGTCCTGCGGCCGCTGGAGAGTGCTTCACGTTCGGCGAGCGTCGCGGCGAAATACTTCTCAACCGGCAGTCGCCCGCCGCCATTCGTATTGAAAACGATTCCCTGTAAATTGACCTGCGTGCCGCCCTCGGAGATGCTGTGCGATGCGTAGAGTTCACGGATCTCTCTCAGAATCTCTTCGGTCCAGTCACGGCGCGTCGTCGACGGCGAAAACCGGAACCCGTCTGGCAGTAGCACCGCGTGCCGTGCGATTTCCTTGCCCGCGTCGAGATATTTGGTCAGAAGGGCCGGAGACATGACGAGCGAGTTGCCCGTGTTTGTGAATCCTTCACCGGCCGCGCTGTCGGCGGGAAAGTCGCGGGCCGGGCCAAGATCGACTCCGGTCAGATCACGAATCGTGTACGTGTACTCGGCGTTGTTCAGCCGTCGCAGCACGATCGGACCGGGATCGCCCGCCTGTGCGTGAGCTTCAGCGTTGAGATACCGTTCGACCCAGCTTCGCAATTGATTGCGCTGCTCGATGGTCGGCTGCCTGGAATTCTTCGGTGGCATTTCGCCGTTGTCCAGCATTTCGGCCACCTTTTGCCAGACGCCTGGCGTACGCCGCACCTGTGCCAACGATTCAAAGCGTTCGAGGTCGAGATCGCCTTCAAGCACATCGGTTGCGTGGCATTTTAGGCAGAACTGCTTGACGAGCGGCCGAACTGTTCGTGCAAAATCCGATTCGACGGACTGAAAGGAATCGGACCCGCCGGCCGATCCCCAGATGGCTGTCGTGGCAAGGTACGCCGCGATGCACGCAAAGCCTAATGGGGGCGATCGGAAGAGACCGGGCCGCTCGGTGGTAGTCACAGGCTGGGCCATTAGTTTCTCGAAGGTGATGTAATCGGGCTCTGAGGCGCTGGGCGGCAGTTTTTTGTGTTGCAATCGTACCTGATCGAACCGTGTTGACTTGCCCATTATTGTCGCCAAATGGGGACGTATCCAGGTCAATGCGAGCAAGTGAAAGGAGGGCTGTGAATCCGCATTGAAAGGACAGACCTCTGTGATACGGCAACCTGAAATCTAAAGGGGACTCGCCTGGAGCAATCGCTTGGCGGCGTAGTGAATCGCGGTTCGCACCTGTTCGGGAGAATCGGTTGCCGAAATGTTGCAATCTGCCGCCTGGAGAAAACCAGCCAAGGGAACGACCAACTCCTGCGGTATGCCAACGCGGGCGATTTGAGCTTCTGCAACCGTCAATTGCTCTACGCGGTCGGCTATTTCCTCTCGCGTGAACTCGTCTTGCCCGATGGCAAGAGTTTCGATGAGTTCGAGTCTGTGATTACGCTGACCGGCGAGCCGTTCGGATCGAACGGTTTCTAGAACTTGGTCGATTTCGTTGGGAGGCAATTGTCCGCGAGAGACCACAATGCGGGCGGCCTCGTCCAGATCTTCAACTTCCGCGTCTTCCGGAAGCGCTTGAAGTACGCGGCATTCATCCAAGAACGCAACCAAAACGCGAATCTCCCATGACTCACGTCCCCTGTCGCGCAAGATCGCCGAAGCAGTCTCGCGGTGCATTGCAACATTCCTCCCTGGCTGTTGGTGGACCAGGCGGTCAACTTCCCTCCCCCAGCACCGCTCAATAATTTCAATGCAGTTCTTGATTAATTATTCGCAATCACCGCAATTTATCAAGCCCCATACAATCATCTCATGTGTCGTAGTTTTACAGGTTAGGCTTGGGGAATTGCAAGTCGAAAAGCAAGAATTGGGGAGGTTCGGCAATTGTCGAGATGGAGTTCGAAGCAATTGAGTCAGACAAGTGACCTCAATTGATGGAATTGATCGTCAGTGGTAGCTGAATGCCGTCCGTGTGAATGTACACTCTTCAATCTTGGTCGAAGCGACTTCCAATTCCATCGGCTATTTGATCGCGATTCTGCCAAGGATCAGCAGGAGTAGGAACGGCACGAACATGATCGACTTCAAAAGTTTGCTTTCATCTGCAGGCTCGGTCTCATCAACAAGACTCTCGTCATCGGGGCCAGCGAATGTCATATCTGGTTGAATTGGCTCTTTGTAAAAAGCTTGGTCCTCGATTGAATCTTCAGTCGGGCATTCAACTGGCATCAATTCGTCTGTTATCTGATCGGTCATTTCAACTGATGCCTCAACCGCAGACTCGCCTGTCACTTCTTCCGTCATTTCAACACTCAACTCATCGAGCATCCGTGTTTCTGTTTTTACACTTGGTGTGGTTTCTGTGGTGGTGTCACTATTAGCCTCAACTGGTTGGTCTATTGGTATCACAACCTGCTCGTTGACTGGCGTCACTTGTTCGGAGTTTGTCTCATGAGATTCTTCGCTGGTGGTTTCTGCTGGAGTAGCCACATAATCGTTGGACTGCGTGGCTTCCATTGCTTCAATTTGGTTGGAATTGGCGATGACTGACGGCTCTTCTTGAACCGCTTCCGTCTGGCCTGTTGGTGCTGCCAGCATTGGGCCATCTTCAACAGCCTCGAGTTTCGTACCCAATTCCATCTCAGCCGATTCCTCGATGGACTCTGTCGACATGAACTCGACGGTTTCGGCGGACATGTCGGCCTCATTCAGGGTTGAGTTCTCTTGGCTCGAAATCTCTGGGATGCTTTCGCTGTTGATCGAATCGGCGTTGGAGAGAGTCGTTGATTCGATTGCCTTCACGGATTCCTGCGATATCGGTGGTTCGACTGCAACCTCAACGGGCTTCGCTGCTTCCTGGACAATTTCAAGGACTGCCTGAACGGCCGTTGATTCCTCCGCTTGCGACTGCGAATCCTGAACGAGCTTTATTGGTTCTTGAGGAGCAGTGAAGAGCCACTCATCGACCTGAGTTTGCAGTGGGTTGATCCGGGGCGCACCCGATTGGTCAGGCTTGGGCGGCTGGACTTGTGGCGGTTTCGGTTGGTCAACGCCCTTTGGGATCGGTGCGCCGATCCGTGCCGGCCGTGGCTCGGTTGGAATTGGTTCCGGATCTACGATGCTATCAGGGGTAGCCTCAGGCCGCTTGCGATACCGGCGTCGAAAGACCTCGTTTGAATATGGTAATTGCGGATCTTCGCCCATGGCGGCCGCGTCCTGGGCGTGCTGAATGAGTTGGCGATAGTTGTAGGACTGGAAATAGTAGTAGCCCTGGTGTGGGGGCGGCGCGATATGAAAGCGATCGTTGCAGTCGCCACCCAATTGCGGATCGAGATACCACGACCCGAATGTGCATTCCTTGAATTCGTGAACGCAACCCGCTACACGTTGACAACTGCCGTGCACGCAGCCCACGACTCCCTTGCCGGCACCGTAAGTGGCTCCCAGCGTATGCCGACAGATTCCAAGCGCGCAACCCTTTGTGCAATGGTAGACGACGGAAACGCCTTCCATCGAATGCTTGTAAGCATTTGCGGCGTGCTGATGGGATTTGCAAATCAAGCACATCTTGCCTGTCTCATGCTCATGCGACGAATGCGACGGCAATTCGCAGAGCAAGGCCACTGCCAGAATCGCGGTTGTCATTGTCTCTCCTCAGAGGTTCAAACTCGGAGCCCAAAGTTGTTCATCAAAGTGGCTCGTGCGAAATGGGTGCGAGCCTGGGCAAGCTGCGCCAAAATTTCCAGTTGGCGCTAGCTGCGAGGTTCGCCGCCGAACTAATTGCTGCGAACTCTATCGGCCAAATTGTTGGCATCACCGCACTATAAGACGTGTTCGCCAAGGCTGTTGTGCGCACGAAGCTAGGCTTAATCGCGAGAACCGGACAAGTCGCCATCTTCAGAATCTTCGTAATCTTCGTTTGGTTCGGCATCCGATACACATTGAGAAGATCCAGAAATCGTTTCGACCCGAACCACGAGCTGGGGGGGAATTGGTATGTGGGGCAACACAGGCGTCAACTGGAATGAAAACCCGCCCACGGCAAAACCTCGCCGCAGGTTCTGCCTGGCCGCGGCGTCCTGCATTTTTGCCGCACTGGTCCCGCTAGCGGCTAGCGGCCAGACGGGCAAGACGACGGGCAAGTTGCGACAGCCCTTCAAGGAACCCGATCTCGGCGAGAAGTTTTCTCAGACGCTCGAAATATCCATTCCCAAAATTGACGCCGAAGAGGGTGAGATCAAGGTCATTCGCGGCCGATCGCGCGTGATGCACAGCCGGGGCGAAATCTATCGCAGCCACGTAGCCGATCCCGAAATCGTGGACATTGTGCAGTTCAGCTCCAAAGAGATTTCGATCGTTGGGCTGGAACGCGGTGCCACAACGGTCACGCTGTGGATGAACGGCAACGAGTGGCCGATCACCGTGCTGGTGCGAGTGATCCGCGATCCGGAAATGGAGAACATTCGCGAGCGCGACTACGGCATCCTTGAGGCTCGACTGAACGAGATGTTCCCGAACAGTCACATCCGGCTGGTACCGGTTGCCAACAAGGTCGCGGTGATGGGTCAGGCACGCGACGCCAAAGAAGCATCGCAGATAATTGCCATCGTCACCGCCTCGGGTAATTCGGGCAACGACGACGACAATAATGGCGACGATAGGGATCAAGGGGGTGGCGGTGGTGGAAACAATTACTGGCGTGGGGGCAATGGCGGCAACGGTGGCGGCGGACAGATTGCAGGCACCGCTGCGCCGGTGTTTCCGGGCCAGGAAGACGGCCCGGCATCGCTGGTCGTGAACATGCTGGATATTCCCGGCGAGCAAACCGTCAAGCTTCACGTAAAAATCTGCGAGCTGAATCGCTCTGCCCTGCGTGACATTGGCGTCGACTTCCGAGCCGAACTCGGAAACATCGGCCAGACGGTCATCGAGACTTTGCTGAGCGGCCAGGGCAACATCAACATGTCGTTTGATTTGGAAGATATCACCTTTACCCTTCGGGCATTGGCCAGCAACGGAACGTTGAAGATTTTAGCCGAGCCGTCGCTCGTGACGTTGAGCGGCAATTGGGCGAGCTTTCTGGCCGGCAGTGAGTTCGCGGTGCCGACGGTCGTGGGATTGCAGGGCGCCCAGGCAGTCACGACGCAGTTCCGCGGTTTCGGCGTCAACCTGGACTTCATGCCGACCGTGCTCGACAAGGATCGCATTCGGCTGATCATCGCCCCCGAATTTAGTCAGGTAAACACCAATCTCACGGTGGGAGGAATTCCCGGGCTGAACACTCGAACGGCCTTTACCACCGTCGACCTGCGGAGCGGTCAATCCTATGCGATCGCCGGACTGATTCAGGATACGACAGAAAACGAAAACAACCGCATCCCGTACTTGGGCGACATCCCGTTCCTCGGCACGCTATTCAGCAACCGCCACTCGACGCACAACGAGCGGGAGTTGATGGTGATTGTGACGCCCGAACTGGTCGCGCCGATGGAGTCGGATGAAGTGCCGCCGCTGCCGGGCTACGACGTGACCGAGCCGAACGACACGGAGTTCTATTGGATCGGCCTCACGGAAGGTCATGCCGGCTCGAACCATCGCAGCACGATCTGGCCGATCAACTGGACCCGCGTTCGCGACTACATGAAGGCGGAACGCCGAGCCATCGCCGGCCCGACCGGTCACACGCTGCCGGAGTATGACGGCGAATTCGAAGAGGCGATCGATGCCCATCCGACTCCGATGACCTCCACATCTCAGGGGTCGTCATCGAGCGTCAGCGAAGCCTTCACCGTACCGTCTCAGCGATCGATGACGCGCGGCCCGTTGCTCGCTCCGCCCGGCGCAACTCATTCGTCCCCGCGCGAGTTCAGGCCGCCGACATCGGGACGAACTCCGTTAATCAACATGGACACTACTCCAGCCCGCGGTTCGACCATGCGGGCCAGTGCTCCGATGCAAGGCAACACCTACATGCAGCCGGTGTCGCCGTCGCGCGGCAACGAGCCCAGCACCAGCAGCCGATTCGGTTGGCAGCAAAACTTGCAGTCTTCTCAGTACCGTTAATGATCGGATTGGTCCCGAAGCGATTCGCACCGATCCACGACCCAGAAATGAGATTCACGGAGATACGGAAATGAAACGGGCGACACTTGCCGGAGTAAACCTGTGCCTGGCAGCCTGGGTGGCGGCCTGTGTCGGGTGTTGGACCACGTCGAATCCGGTCAGCGTGAACGAGGGTCCCCTGCCCTTGGGCGCAGTGGTCGACCCGCACTGGCAGGCCATGGTGACAAACGCCCAGGCGTCCGATTTCGTTATCTACCAGCACGAGTTCATCGGTGCCACGGTTCAATTGAACCAGGCCGGTCAGCACCACGTGAAGCAAATCGCGCGGCGGCTGGCCGACGTGCCGTTCCCCGTGATCATTGAGCCGGTCACATTCCGCCCGTTCGACAATCGGCTTTATGAAGAGAAGGAATTTACGGACGTCGATCGGGAGCGTCGCGAGACGCTGGAGCAAGATCGCGCCCGCCGCGACGTTATCGACGCAGATCGTCGCGCGGAAATCGATGCGGCTCGGCGTCAGGAGATCGTTCACTTCCTGACTGCGCTTGGATACCCCTACGCCAACGACCGAGTGTTTGTGGCGCCGGGCTATGCCATCGGCATCACCGGCATCGAAGGGGCTCGCAACTTTGAGCAGATCATTCAGAACGGCAACAACAATAACAACGGCGGCAATGGCCGCGGCGGCGGCAGCGGCGGGTTCTAGTCGGCGATCTACACATTGGGAGTGAACCAAGGGAAGGAAATGCGATGAGGAACATGATTCCGATCACCGTTGTCGCCGGTGTCTTGCTCAGCTCGATCGGCTGCAGCTCGCTGCCGACCAAGGGGTCACTGGCACGGAAAAAGAAGGACTCGGCCGGTCAGGATGTTTCCGCGGCACAGGCAAAATCTGGGGCCAAGCGGTCGGGTGCTTCCGCAATCGCCACGGGGCTGCGTTATGAACGAGCGGGCAACGATCGATTGGCTTGTCAGGCGTATCTGGAGGCCGTGCAAAAGTCACCGGGTTCCGTCGTGGCGCACCATCGACTTGCTGCCGTGTGCGATCGGCTCGGCAAGTTTGAGGAGGCAGAGACGCATTACAAGAAGGCCCTGGAACTGTCGCCCGACAATCCCGACATCTACAACGATTTGGGCTACTCCTATCATCTCAGTGCCCGCCACACCGAAGCCGAGAAAGCGCTCCGCCAGTGTCTGGCATTGAACCCGAATCACGCGCGAGCACACAACAATATGGGGTTAGTGTTGGGCCGGCTGGGTCGGCAGCAGGAGAGCATCGCCGAATTTCGCCGCGGCGGCGGCACCGACACGCAGGCCGCCAGCAGCTTTGCCTTTGCCCGTCCGAAGCTCAAGGGAATCTCGAACCTGATGCAAGCGTCTCACGAAGAGCCAGCACCCGATGAGCCGGCAAGCCCACTGTGGCTGGAAATGCCCGGCGGCAAATCTGCGGATTCGCAAGCAGAGATTACGATCGAGCCACCGGCTGAAGCACCGGCTGAATTGCCAACCGATACGCCGAAAGAAACGCCGGAAGAGCCGAACACCAAACTGCCGGCGAATGAACCGATCCTCATGGTCGACCCCAGCTAATCCTCCAGCGCACCTTGTTTGAAATCGGCTCCGGGGCATAATGGGGCTCCGCATGGGGCCCCGCAAATACCAACTCGCCGTTGCGATTCTGATTCTGTTCGCAGTTACCGGCGGCTGTTTCCATCAACTCGTGCGACACCCTGGCGACCTGCTCGTCGGCCCGCAAAGAGACGGGGCGAACGATCTCACTTCCTACTTCATCGCCAGCCGGAACTATCCGCGACTCTGTTGGGACAAGTTCGGCCAGTGGCCTCTGTGGAATCCGTTCAGTTCGGCCGGCGTGCCGTTTGTCGGAAACCCGCAAGCGGCGATTTTCTATCCGCCCAACTGGCCGTGCTGGTGGCTCGACGCGCGAGATGTACTCAGTTGGAAGCTCGTGGGCCATCACGTCTTCGCCGGCATCGGTGTCTATCTGCTGTGTCGACGTTTCGGGTTCGATTGGTTCAGCGGCCTGGTTGGCGGTGTTTGCTTCCTGGCGGCTCCGACTCTCATCGCACAGACCGGTGAGGGGCATTACGCACAAGTCTGCTCCGCCGCGTGGATGCCGTGGGCATTTCTGTGCTATGAGCGATTTCGCGGCGGCGAACCGCGGGCAATCGCGGGTCTGGCGGCCGTGCTCGCGATGAGCTTCTTCGCCGGGCACGTTCAGGAGACATACTTCCTCGCGGTGATCCTTTCGGCGTGGTGGCTGATCGATGGGGTCAACATGTGGCGATCTGGCGACCGGCGGTCGGCCGGCCGTTGGATGCTGAACTGGGCCTTGCTCGGAGTCGGCGCGGCGGCATTGGTCGCCGTGGACCTGTTGCCGATCGCGGCATTCAGTCGCCAGGCGATTCGGTCGGGCGGCCTCGATAGCAGCGAGGCCGGTGCCATCAGCTTGCAGTGGATCAATCTGTTTCAATTGCTCAATCCGTTCGCCCTGGGCGGGCCGAGCACGTACGGCGGCGGCGACAAACTGTTCTGGGAGACGCTCTGCTCGTTCGGCATCGTGCCGCTGGAGCTGGCCATTTTCGGCGTCGCGTCCGCTTGGCGACGTTACCCCGTCGGACGGCTGGCGGTGTTCTGTCTGTTCGCTCTCGCCTTCGCGTTCGGCAGCCACGGGCCGGTTTTCAGTTTGTTCTATCAGTTCGTGCCGGGTCTTTCACTGTTTCGAGTGCCGTCGCGAATCCTCTATTTCGGTTCGTTGGCGATCGCGGTGCTTGCCGCCGCCGGAATGAACGGACTGATGGAGAGTCCATCGGACACTGCGAGCAGGCGGGCGCGATGGATCGGACGAGCACTCTTGGTCAGTTTGGCTGGTGGGCTAATGGGAGTCTGGTTCGCTCGGGGGGGGGCCGAAACTCAGGCCGGCAGCCTTTTGGCGTTGGCGGTCCGCAGGTCGTTCGGCAGCCGAACCACGTGGCTGTGGGCGCTCGGGGGCCTCAGCCTGATTCTCGCGGCGCGCCGCTGGCCGGCTCGGAAGAGTCTCTGCGCGACGGCAATCTTGGCCCTGGTCGCCATCGAACTCGGCCGCACCAGCGACCGAATGCTCGCGATCCTGCCCGATGCGGCCACGCGGTTGACCAACCCGGCGGAGACCATGGTTGCGACCAAGGAACCCTACCGCGTGTTGGCCCGCCAGGAATTGCTCAGCGACGCCGTCGCCTGGGAGCACGCGATCCATCGTGCTCAAGGCTACGATCCCCTGCCCCTCGCGCGCACGGTGAAATTCTTCTCGGCACTTTCGGGCAAGGCCGACGCCACATCGGAATTGCAAGGGTTCGGGTCGCTGAACCTGGGAATGTATGACGAGCAACTCCTGGATCTGCTCAATGTCCGATATGCCGTGCTGTCCCATTCTCCGGCGGGCCAAACAGGCCTGATTCCCAGTGCTCAAGCCGAAGTACACGTCCCGCGGATCGACGGCCGCCCGGACCCGGCGATTCGACCTTACTTCCTCTGCAAAAATCCCGACCCACTGCCGCGTGCCTTTGTGATCGGCCAGACCAAGATCATCCGCGGGCTCGACCCGATCCAGGCCCTGATCGACCTCGATCCGCGCGAAGAAGTGCTGATGGAAAGCGAGTACCTGCCGCCCAGCCCGCGAGCCGAGTTCGTCCCGGCGACGATTGTCGAGTACACGCCGAACCGCGTCGTCATCGATGCCGAACTCACCGGCGTGGGCTACCTGGTCCTCAGCGACAGTTGGTACCCCGGCTGGACCGCGACGGACAACGGCAACCCCACCTCCGTGCTCCCAGCCAACATCGCCTTCCGGGCCGTTCCGTTATCCGCCGGCAAGCATCGAGTCGTTTTCCGTTTCTGCCCGCCGGGCCTGTGGATCGGTGCGATTGTGAGCGCCATCGCATGGCTCGGCTTGATTGCAGGTTTAGCCTTCCGTCACCCAAACCGCGGACAAGTGCCTGCCACGCAGCACCGGCCAGAGTGCCTGGCAAGTGAACAAGTTAATTGCCGCCAAAAGCACCAGCAGTATCGGAAAGATGATCCCGCGCAACTTGACCTTGTGGTCCGCATCGCGTCCTCCGCCACCACCTGATGGAAGCTGAAAACGGCTCATCATGGGTATCACTATCGAAGGACGAAAAACATGTCGTGTCGATTATGCCGGCCGTGTGACGACTGGGTGGCCAGGGCTGAGTCCGCAAAGCCCCGGCCGTGGCAGCGAAGACTCTGCCACGATTCTATGAAAGAGCGAGTGAAAAGGTTCTCCTGGTGGAAACGGCGTAGCTGCGTTGGCTCGCCAGTGTTGTTCC